>OLPC01000010.1_pt1 | contig 206808 bp, 127 predicted proteins | sample 1672341 | NCBI WGS metagenome assembly OLPC01 (sample SAMEA3136673, study PRJEB25190) | human gut metagenome | reverse complement strand
ACCTCACCAACCTCACGGAAGTGAAGACTTTCGCCGGTCTCGACAAGGTTTCCGAGCTTGAGTATATCCTTCCCGAGTACAAGAGCTGCAAGTATCTCGCCATAGTATGCACGCTCAATCCGTACTTCTATCCCACACTCGCCGAGGTGGAGGCGTTCGAGCAGTTCCCCGAGGCTGTTCCGTTGAACGGTCCGGTAGCCGTGAAAGGATGGAGCCATGACGTCATTGCCGAGAGCAAGGACATGTCATCATCAGTCAACGGAACGCTCGACGATCAGGGATGGGTGCTCTACAGCACTTCAGTAACCAAGACAGGAGCCGTTGCCGGAGACGACCGCATCGTGAAGACATCGGCAGGCACCGAGTTCAAACTTGCCGACTACACTCAGAACAACGCCCTTGTGCTCAAGACGGCTGACGAAAGCAAGGACCTCGTGTTCGACGAACCGGCAAACTGCGAGGAGCTTTACTTCCTCATGATATCCGCAAACGGAAGGTCGGAATTGGAGACCGTGGCAAACTATGAGGACGGTACGCAGAGCGAGCTATCAGAGTTCAGACCTGACGACTGGTACAGTATGTTCCCCTCAGGAGACGAGGCTGTGTATGGCATAAGCCGTATAATCACCAAGAACGCGGATAACTATATAGCAGGCGACATCGATACGAGATATAATTTCCGTCTCTACGAATTCACAATGCCGACAGACAAGAGCAAGAGGATAAAGTCTGTAACGTTCACATCAAGGAAGAGCAGCAGCTATCCTACAATCCTCGGCATCGCCAAGAAGGGTTATTACGTTCCTACGGACATAGTGTCTGTGGATACCGAAGAGGGTGCAGACGAGATTCAGGGCATATACAACATCAACGGTATGAGACTGAACGCTCCGCAGAGAGGCATCAACATCATCAGGTATAAAAACGGTTCGACAAAGAAGGTGATAATAAGATGACCGTCGGAAAACACAATATAGAATAGTTATGGCAAAGTGGGGGCATGTCCGTATGCCCTCACTTTTTTTGTCGCACCGCGCATGCGGAGATGCGTGGTTCCTGTTTTCATTCATGCAAAGTGACGGCGCCAGCCAGTAGAGACGCAAGATTTTGCGTCTCATGAGGAGGTATGTGCAATTTATCCCTGTTATAATCAGCGTGTTGTAATAGCGTTTGTTGCGTCTCATGAGGAGGCTTGCGCAATTTATCCCGGTTATAACCGGCGTGTTGTAATAGCGTTTGTTGCTTGTGAGACGCAAGATTTTGCGTCTCTACTTATAGCATGCAGCGTAATAAAAGGGTGAATAATGTCGTTTCATCACAATGGCGCGAGCCTGTAGAGACGCAAAATCTTGCGTCTCCCGATGGAGGTATGTGCAATTTATTCCTGTTATAATCAGCGTGTTGTAATCGCATTTGTTGCGTCTCCCGAGGAGGTTTGCGCAATTTATCCCTGTTATAATCAGCGTGTTGTAATAGCGTTTCCAGCTTGTGAGACGCAAGATTTTGCGTCTCTACTTAATATGTCGCGCATTTTTGGTATTGTGTTTTTTGGGCATAACTTTATATGCCGCGCTTTTTGTATATGCATCCTTTGCGCCTCCACAGTATGGAAAATCATTTGACGAGGAGGTTTCCCGACATCGCTGTATGGAATGTTCCGTCACATACGTTCCGTATTAATGCATGTGACAAATTAAACAATGACAACCTCACGATACCGCTTTATTTCTTCGCGAACGACATTTCCGGTGAAAATACGCTGGTTTTGAGCGTTTTGTGAATGTGCTTGACAGTCAGTGACTTATATATTGGCACGTCGTAAAACGACTGATTCCGCTTTACGGAAAAGCCTTTCCCGTGTTGCGGAAAAGCCCGTTTGGGATGATGACATGTACCGTTTCGTGGTGCGGAACAGGCATTTCCGTCAGTGCGTGACGCTGTTTCCGTATATCATAAAGCCTTTTCCAGCGTTGCGTGTCCAAATTTCCGGATATTCATGGCATATGATGATGTTCCACAGATGATGGTTTGCAGCATTTCCGTTCCTGTTTTGCGAAATTATTTTGTCAATATTTTTTACTTACCGGTTTGTGTGAATATTCATTCGAAATCGTGTCGCGCGCGCTGGTGTGAGTGTGGCTCATATTAGCATAAATGTATGTTTTGGAGGGTGAAATATGCCATCATATTGTGCGGTATATGGCGTAATATAGTGGCTGTAGATATTGTTTCATCACAATGGCGTATGCCAGTAGAGACGCAAAATCTTGCGTCTCCCGAGGAGGTTAGTGCAATTTATTCATGTTATAATCGGCATGTTGTAATCGCGTTTATTACTTGTGAGACGCAAGATTTTGCGTCTCTACTTTTAGTATGCGGCGTAATGAACTGGCAGTTGGTGTTGTGTCATGGCGGTGTCGTGGGGCTGAGTGGGCGTAAAAACAGCGTTGTGCGGTTGTTGTGTTGGGATAAATTTATTAATTTTGCCGTAATATAGGCAACTCGAAATGTCGTGACGGTTATTCCTGTCAGGCTCTGAAGTGGTATGGCGTAAGGCATATGGCTGTGAGGATTGTCTTTCCGTATAGTATAATTGAATGTCGAAAATTATTCGATATTATGAAATACCATATGTGGTACATGTCTTTACCGTCATCCTGCCCGTTCTTTTAATAAGTCAGGCTGCGCTCGGCAAACTGCGAGCAAGCTCTCTTTGCCCTTGCTTGCATTGCCTTTGAATAAGTCAAGCTGCGCTCGGCAAACTGCGAGCAAGCTCTCTTTTGCCCTCGCTTGCATTGCCTTTAATGCAGTATTTCAAAGTCACATAGGTTGTGTATAATGCTGCCTTACCTATTCAGACGTTGAAGTGCATCGCCTGAATGTCACACAATATGATGGCGGTTGGTTCATAACACGTGCTTAATCATGAAGGAAAAATAAAACAGATACTGTATATGAGAAAACCATTATTGCTCTTATTCCTGCTCCTCCCGCTATGTGCGTCGGCGCAGAAGGTGGCACCTTTCAAGGGCGGCGACCGTGTGGCATTCGTCGGCAACAGCATAACCGACGGCGGACATTATCACTCGTACATATGGCTCTACTACATGACGCGCTTTCCGGAGGCACGCATGCAGATGTACAACTGCGGCATCGGCGGGGACACCTCGCTCGAGATACTTCGCCGTATAGACCATGACGTGTTCGCCAAGCGTCCCACCGTGCTCACCCTCACGTTCGGAATGAACGACAGCGGATACTTCGAGTATAACGGCGACAACCCCGGCGCCTTCGCCGACAGTAAGGTGGCGGAGTCGCGCCGTAACTTTCTCGAGATAGAGAAGAAGCTGAAGGAGCACACGTCGGTGCGCAAGGTGATGATAGGCACGTCGCCCTACGACCAGACGTCGCGGTTCAACGACAACATCTTCAAGGGCAAGAACGACGCCATGCGCCGCATAATAGCCTTTCAGGACTCCGCCGCGCGTGCAAACGGATGGGAGTTTGTAGACTTCAACGCGCCCATGTGCGCCATCAACTCGCGCTTTCAGGCAGCCGACTCCACGTTCACCTTGTGTGGCAGCGACCGTGTGCACCCAGACAACGACGGTCATATGGTGATGGCATGGCTGTTCCTCAAGGCGCAGGGCATGGCAGGAAAGAAGGTGGCAGAGGTGGCTGTCGACGCCTCGCGGGGCAAGGTTATGGCCGCCTCCGGATGCAAGGTGACGCGGCTGAAGACGGAGGACGGCAGGCTCAGCTTCGACTATCTGGCACGCGCGCTGCCTTATCCTCTCGACACGATAGCCCACGGATGGGGATGCACACGTCCGCAGTCGCGCATCACGCAGATTGTGCCAGAGTTCATGGACGAGATGAACAGTGAGCTGCTCACCGTCAGCGGACTGTCCGGAAAGCATCTGCTCACCATCGACGGCGAGCCTATCGACACCCTCACCGCCGGTGAGCTTGCCTCCGGAGTGAACCTCACCGCTTACCGTCATACGCCGCAATACCGTCAGGCGATGGCTGTGATGGCTCTCAACGAGGAACGTTGGGAGATAGAACGCCGATTCCGCGACTATGCGTGGTTGCAGTACAACTTCTTCATGAAGCGCGGTATGCTCGAGGCGAACGACGAGAAGGCGGCGCGCGTTTTCCGTGAGGGACAGAAGAGCGACGGATGGGTGGCTGCCAAGCGCGACCTTTACGGCAGGATGATACACAAGGACGTGCGCGACATGTACACCCGCCAGATGGACATGATTGTTGACCGCATATACGAGATAAACCGTCCGCAGAAGCGCAGGATAGAGCTGGTGGCGGTGGAGTAGTGACAGAAAAAGCGGGACATGCGGACGGACACACCCCTCAGATGGTGCTCCTGCCTCATGTCCCGCCTGCCGTATGGGTATGCCGCGTAGTTATATCACCGCGTCGGCAGCTGTCATCTGTTCCAGCGAACCCTCCTTCACCTGTATGCAGATGTATGTCAACTGACTGTCGTCCGCTGCCGCCATCTGTCTCTTCACGCTCGGAGCCACGCGCAGCCAGTCGCCTTCACGCAGTTCCACCTTCTCGCCGTCGAGCGTCATGACACCCTTTCCGCCGAGTATGCCGTATATCTCCTCGTTCTGCTTGTGGCTGTGTACGAACGGCACTGCAGTCCCTGCCGGCATTCTGTTGATTGAAATCTCCGCACCCGTAAGACCCAGTTTGTCGTGCAGTTCTGTTCTCGGTGCGTCGCCTGTTGATAGTTTCTGATACTTCTCCATGAAAATAATAGTTTTTGTTATGTTGATGTTATTGTATTGTCAGTTATTGCAAAGATAATGCAAACGAGCGGAAAGAGAGCTTGCTCTTTATTTCCCGAGTGCAGCTTATCTTATGCAAAGATAATGCAAACGAGCGGAAAGAGAGCTTGCTCTTTATTTTCCGAGTGCAGCTTATCTTGTACAAAGATACGCAACATGTTGCTGTCCTGCAAGACGTTACGCCGACGGAACAAAGTATCTTTTATGAAACCAATGCTGGTTAACAGCCATTTATGCAGACCGGTTTTATTTATTATTAAGATTTGTGACGCCCTGCCGTTGTCTTGACTCACGGTCGCGCAGTATCGCCTCCATGTTTCTTATCGCCCAGTCGGTGAGCGGCTGCATTGCCTTGAGCATCTCCGTGCCCCGTGAGGTGAGCGAATACTCCACTCTCGGAGGAATCTCCGGGTAAGCCTTGCGGCACACAATCCCGTCTTCTTCCAACGCCTTGAGCGATGCTGACAGCATTTTGGGCGTTGCGTCGCCTATGGCGTTGCGCAGCTCGGTGAAACGCATGGGCGACTTCTTCGACAGTGCGTGCAGCACCAGCATGGACCATTTGTCGCTCACACGAGCCAGAACGTTCCTTATGGGACAGTCGGGGTATATGGCGTTGCAGGTATTTTTTTTCGTCATAGTGGGTTATGTTGTTGTGTGAGGTGTTGGAGATGTGACGGGATGATTGGTAATTTCAATTTTTATAACCGCATCATATCTTATGCAAAGATAGTGTTTTCATCACGATAATGTGCCATTATTTTGTTTTTATTACGCGGCATACAAAAAGTAGAGACGCAAGATTTTGCGTCTCACAAGGGAGAAACATGGTTATAATGATTTGATTGTTGCAGATGCGTGTTGGTCTTACCTTCTCGTGAGACGCAAGATTTTGCGTCTCTACAGGCTCGCGCCATTGCGATGAAACAATAACAACAGCCGGTTTATTACGTCGCATGCTAAAAGTAGAGACGCAAAATCTTGCGTCTCACAAGCAACGAATATGATTATAATGATTTGATTATTGCAGATGCACATTGCCCTGACCTAAACGGGAGACGCAAGATTTTGCGTCTCTACTTTCAGGATGCATCGCATAGGACAAGGTGTCGCCGTTGCGGTGGGAGGATGATGGACGGGGGTGTCCAAGGCTGTTTTTGCATAACAATATCTGTACTCTTGCAATTGCAATCGGACTTTCTTTCCTGTCGCTTACACTTTTTTTGCGAAAAAATATGGTTTCCGTTAAGCGAAAACACCGTTTAATTTGTTATATTTGCAGTTATTAATAACTACGTTATGAAAACAAAATCTATTTTCCTCTTATCAGCCATTGCAGCGTTCTTCATAGGAACCGCAGGCATGGCGCGTGCAGCCTCTGACGGTCTGACGCGCTACGTCAATCAGTATATCGGTACCGGAGGGCACGGACATGTGTTCCTGGGAGCCAATGTCCCCTTCGGACTCGTACAGCTCGGACCCACGCAGATAACCCGCGGATGGGACTGGTGCTCGGGCTATCACTACAGCGACTCGGTGCTAATAGGCTTCGGTCATATGCATCTGAGCGGCACCGGAATAGGCGATTTGGGCGACATCGCCCTGCTGCCCGTATCTGACGCCTCGCAGCGGCAGCTCATCTTCTCTCACAAGAATGAGAGCGTGAAGCCGGGATATTACTCGCTGAAGCTCGCCGACCCGGGCGTGAAGGTGGAGCTGACGGCGTCGGAGCGTGTGGGATTCCACCGCTATACCTTCGACGGCGGCACCGGACGCGCTCTCATGCGTCTCGACCTCGTGCAGGGCATCGGATGGGACAAGATGACCGACTGCCTCATAACACAGGAAAGCGACACACGCATCACGGGCTACAGACGCTCCGAGGGATGGTCGCGCGACCAGCGCATATACTTCTCCATGGACTTCTCGAAGCCCGTGAGGATGGAGAACCGCGACAGTACGGGCGTAGCCATATTCTCTGTGGAGAAAGGTGAGCCGCTGCTGGTGAAGGTGGCTCTCTCGCCCGTGGACATAGACAAGGCTAAGCAGAACATGAAAGCCGAAATGCCCGGATGGAATTTTGACGCCGCGGTGAAGGCTGCCGACGACGCATGGAACAGGCAGCTCGGACGCATCGTCCTGACCGACGGGAACGACAAGCGCAAGGAGATATTCTACACGGCGATGTATCATCTGATGACCGCTCCGTCGCTCTTCTGCGATGTGGACGGCGCGTACAGGGGTGCGGACGGTAAGGTGCGCAAGGGCGGATTCAAGAACTACACCACCTTCTCACTATGGGACACCTACCGTGCGGCGCATCCTCTCATGACACTTATATTCCCGGAGATGCAGAGCGACTTCGCCTCCACATTCATGAACATATTCGACCAGCAGGGCAAGCTGCCCGTATGGCATCTCATGGGATGCGAGACCGACTGCATGGTGGGCAACCCCGGCATCCCGGTACTGGCAGACCTCGTGCTCAAAGGATTCGTGAAAGACAAGGAACGGGCTTTTGAGGCGATGAAGACATCCGCCATGCTCGACGAGCGGTCGCTCGGACTGCTCAAGCAGTATGGCTACATCCCTTACGACAAGGAGCCTACAAACGAAACCGTGGCGAAGGCTCTGGAATACTGTCTTGCAGACGACGGTGTGGCAAAGACCGCCAGACTGCTGGGCAAGACCGACGACTACAACTACTTCCACAAGCGCAGCCGCTCTTACGCGAAGTATTTCGACAGGCAGACGGGATTCATGCGGGCAGTGTCGTCTGACGGTAAGTTCCGCACACCTTTCGACCCCATAGAGGCTGCACACCGCGTGAACGACTACACGGAGGGCAACGCATGGCAGTACACATGGCTCGTGCCGCACGACGTACACGGTCTGGTGAGTCTCTTCGGCAGCGAGAAGAACTTCGTGACCAAGCTCGACTCGCTCTTCGTTGTGGAGGGCGACCTCGGCGAGAACGCATCTCCCGACATCAGCGGACTTGTGGGACAGTATGCCCACGGCAACGAGCCGAGCCATCACGTGATATATATGTACAACTACGTGGGACAACCGTGGAAGGCTGCTCCACTGCTCCGTAAGATGATGAACGAGATGTACTACAACGAGCCCGACGGACTGTGCGGCAACGAGGACGTGGGACAGATGTCGGCATGGTATATCCTTTCCACCGTAGGTCTGTATCAGGTGGAGCCGTCAGGAGGACGCTACATCATAGGCTCTCCGCTCTTCAGCCGTGCCGACCTCAACGTGGGCGGAGGCAAGACGTTCAGCGTGGTGGCGCGCAACAACAGCGACCGCAACATATACGTGCAGAAGGCATATCTCAACGGACGCGCATACAAGAAGTCGTATATAGACTTCGCCGACATCAAGGCGGGCGGAACGCTCGAGCTTGTGATGGGAAGCAAACCCTCAAAGTGGGGCACCAAAACGGCAGACCGTCCGTGAGACGGCTGCCGGAACAAAGACTACAACAACATGAAGACATATTATAAAACGACAGCAGTATGAAAATGAATCTGAGTTCGCACATCGTACTGAACAACGTACCCAAACAGTTCTACCGTCCGCGTACGGCAGTGGAACGCTCGGAAATGACGAGGTGCGAGAAGATAAGCACGGAGATATTCTCCAAGTCAGAGGAAGGCGTGACGCTCATTGCCGACACCGTGGAGGCTGAAATGAAACGCTGCAAGGCGGAAGGACGCAACTGTGTGCTCGGTCTGGGCACGGGGCAGTCGCTCGCCTCGGTGTATGCGGAGCTGGTGCGGCGTCATAAGGAATGCGGGCTGAGCTTCGCCAACGTGACGGTGTTCAACGCCTACGAGTATTTCCCGTTGCGTCCTGACAGCATGCACAGCAGTCTGAGGCAGCTACGCGGATATTTTCTCGACCATGTGGACATTAGTCCGGAAAACATATTCTCGCCCGACGGAACCATAGCGCAGGACGAGGTGCAGCAGCACTGCCGCCACTACGAGCAGCTTATCAGGGACAAGGGCGGCATGGACATAATGCTCCTTGGTGTGGGACGTATGGGCAACATAGCCACAAACGAGCCGGGAAGTGCGCTCACGTCCACATCGCGCATAATACTTATCGACTCGACGTCGCGTGAGGAGATGACCCACAGCTTCGGCTCTCAGGAGCCTGTGCCGCCCTGCTCGATAACAATGGGAGTGAGCACCATACTTTCGGCAAGAAAGATATTCCTCACGGCGTGGGGTGACGACAAGGCGGACATAATACAGAAAACCGTGGAGGGGCACATCACCGACGCTATTCCGGCATCGTTCCTGCAGACACACAACGACGCGAAGGTGGTGACTGACCTCGCCGCAGCCGCAAAGCTCACACGCATAATACACCCGTGGCTTGTGACAAACTGCGAGTGGACCGACAAGCTTATACGCTCTGCGCTGGTGTGGCTGTGCGGTGTGACGGGCAAGCCTATCCTCAAACTCACCAACAAAGACTACAACGAGAACGGACTGAGCGAGCTTCTCGCGCTCTTCGGCTCGGCATACAACGCCAACATAAAGATTTTCAACGACCTTCAGCACACCATCACCGGATGGCCCGGAGGCAAACCCAACGCCGACGACACTTACCGTCCGGAGCGTGCCAACCCTTATCCCAAGCGTGTGATAGTGTTCTCTCCGCATCCCGACGACGACGTAATATCGATGGGAGGCACCGTGAACAGACTCGTGCAGCAGGGTCACGACGTGCATGTGGCGTATGAGACGAGCGGAAACATAGCCGTGGGCGACGAGGAGGTGACGCGCTTCATGCACTTCATCAACGGTTTCAACCAACTCTTCGCCGACGAGTCTGACCAGGTGATAAAAAGAAAGTATGAGGAGATAAAGGCTTTCCTCGCCAACAAGAAGCAGGGTGACAGCGACACGCGCGACATTCTCACCATCAAGGGACTAATCCGCCGGGGCGAGGCACGCACCGCGTGCACTTACAACCACATACCTCTCGACCACGTGCATTTCCTCGACCTGCCGTTCTATGAGTCGGGAAAGATAGAGAAACTGCCGATGTCGGAGAAGGATGTGAACATCGTGCGCAAGCTCATAAGCGAAGTGAAGCCACACCAGATATACGTTGCGGGCGACCTTGCCGACCCGCACGGCACTCACCGCAAGTGTACGGACGCTGTCCTCGCAGCCATAGACATGGAGAAGGAAGCAGGAGCTGAGTGGCTGAAAGACTGCCGTGTGTGGATGTATCGCGGCGCGTGGGCGGAGTGGGAGATAGAGAACATAGAGATGTGTGTGCCCATGAGTCCGGAAGAACTGCGCGCAAAGCGCAACAGCATACTTAAGCATCAGTCGCAGATGGAGAGCGCGCCGTTCCTCGGAGACGACGAACGTCTGTTCTGGCAACGTGCCGAAGACCGCAACAGGGCGACGGCGAGCCTGTACGACAAGCTGGGTCTGGCATGCTATGAGGCAATGGAGGCGTTTGTGGAATACAAGCCCTGACGGCATGATGTGGGCGGAGACGTGACATCTCCGCTGCCGCATGACAGGTCCGCGGACCGCCCTGCACTGTGCAGCGGCAGTCCGCGGACTTTTGATTATCCCTAATCTGTCATCAGAATGTGTATGTTTGAATAAATCTTTATTTCACATACCATCCGGTCAGCTTATGCTTTTCTGCCGGCGTCTTTCTTACCGTTGCGTCCCGGTGTAGCCCGCTACGCCTTCGTAGAAACGGCAAGCAACCCACCCGACATTAACGCATAATCAGACCGGAGCCTGATGACGATTGGGGATTATCGCGCTTCACTGACAACGTAGTAGAGCACGTTGGCGGCACGCAGGTCTGCCGCGCCGTCGCTATGTAGACCAGTGCGTGCAGGCACATTCTTTTTAAGGCTTACTGTGGCAAGCTCGCGGTTGTCGGCGAATATGTGTATTGTCTTTCCCCTACGGTCGACTCGCAGCTGGCATGTGGCAGCAAAGTCGCGGCAGGTCTTTATGCGGTATATGTTGCGGTTGTTGTCGTGAGGATTGCTGTTTATCATTCTCAGTGCGCGTGTGCGTACAGTAGGGAACGTTATTTTCTGCCAGCCGGGATGTCTGGACCCGACTGTCTTATATTCAATCTTGCGCCACGTGTCGCCGTCGAGCCAGCTGAAGTCCATCAGCGAAGCCATGTCGTCGCGGAATTTTCTCTGTGCGTGCTCGTCAAGAGAGAGGCTTCGCGCGTACGGGTCGTTGTCAGCGTCGAGCCTCGGAAGAAGTATCGAGCTGACGTAAGTGTCGCTGTCGAAGCGGTATTGCTTCTCGAAGCTGTCGGTGTATTTTATGTCAGGATAATGCACAGAGGTGTGTGACAGCGGTGTCTCGCTTGTGGTTGTCCTGCCTTTCACGCAGTGTTCGGTGATGAGAGAGCGTCGGGCAGCGTCTATTGTCACGCGCACATAGTTGTCGGCATCCTGCCATGCGGCATAAAGACCGTAGCGTCCGCGGTCGGGAGTGGCGTTGTCGAACTGCACGCTCAGTTCGTAGCTTGTCGCAGCATCGCCTTTCATCACGTCTGACCTGCCGAGTATCAGTCCGCCGTCGTCTGCCTTCAGTCCGTCCCATCCGCTGAAGTGCCGGGCATACTCGTCATATCCTTCGTTGTAGGACAGATATTCAACGTTGCCCGATATGTCCGCGGCACGGTTGTCCTTGTCTATATGTTCGTGGTCGCACACAAGCACATTGTCTATCCATACGGTGAGCATGCCGTGGTTGCGCTCTATGCGCCACACGTGGGCGGCTTCCCTGCTCATCTGCGGAGGCAGGCTTACGGACTTCCCTCCGATGCTTACAGACTGTGCCGGACTGTGGGCGGCGAACGTCACTTCGAGCAGATAGGCGTCGCTTACGGTCACTCCGTCGAGGCTTTTACCCGAATGGCGGGGCATTGCCGGAACCGGATGGAAGCCTTTGGAGTAGGGCGATGTGATGCCGTCCACATACAGTCTGCCGCCTGTAAAATGGATGCGGTCGATGTGCTGGTTGCGTTTCCATGCCTTGTTTGCCATGTATACGAGCCACCATTCCCACCCGTTCGGTCCGCGGACGATGCTGGGCTGACCGGGAGTGAGCATCAGGTCACCGGCGTGGTGGTCTGTCATGTCGTAGAGAGCGAGCCCCACAAGCCGCGAGCTGTTGCCCTTGCGCCTTACAGTGATGACGTTCTCGCCTTTTCTGATGAGTCTGCGGTCTATGGGGATGAGGCGGTAGTCGGATTTAGAGTCGGGGTTGACTGTATGCCCGTTGAGCGCGACCTCGCATCCACCGCGTTGCGCAAGCTTCATGTAAGGACGTCCGTTCAGGTCACGGTCGATGCGGAACCTTATTGTGTCGGCATCGAGAGAGACGGGACGGAAAGTGTCCGCGCCATAAACAATAAGGTCTATATTGTCGTCATCGAGGGCTTCGGTGTCGGGTCCTACGACGGGCCACGGGTATTTGCCACCCGGTCCGAATGCCATCGGTGAGGCAGCCTCGCACACTCCGAGGCGGTAGTTGCCGTATTCGGGTGCGGTGTGGTTGGCGTTGTACATCATGTAATAGCGTCCCCGGTATTTGATGACGAACGGACCTTCTGCTACGCGGTTGTCCATTGTCTCCCATGTTCCGGGTTGTGAGCTGAACTGCTGTACGGCGTCACCGGCAAAGGAGAAGTCGCTGTTCATGGGACGTGCCCATATCGTGTTGCCGTCGGTGAACTTCACCATATACAGATACAGCCGTCCGTCCTCGTCGCAGAACACCTGCGGATCGATGCGGTTCTCGAACCACTGATCCTTGCGCACCTCCTCGAACGGACCGCTTATGGAAGGCGACGTGGCGTGTGTGATGTGCACGATGTGGCGGTCGTCGCCCCAGTAATTGACGCTGAAAAGGAGATGGAAAAGCCCTCCGCTGTAAGTGATGTCGTCGGCATGCACCTGATTGTTGCGCGCTCCTGTGCCGCGTGTCCAGTCGTTGTCGAGATCGAACACGTGTATGCGTCTGTTCCATTCTGTGAGATTGTCGCTCACGAAGAAGTCGCCATATGTCGACACACCGCCGAGATAATATTTCCCGGCATATTTCATCACACCCGCGTCAGCGATGCCTTCGAGCACGGGATTGCTCAGGTTTTGTGCGCACAGACCCGTGATGCAGAGTGACGCAAGCACGGATGCCGATGCTCTGGATAGTCTTGCATAAGTTGTTGTCATGTCAGGTAAACTTTTGTATTCATACAGTCATATAATAATATGTGTGCGGTCAGGGGTCATGAGTCTCCTTTGCCGCCGGGCATATTCCTTTCTGCGGCTACAAGCCATTCGGTGGGGCTTGTCCCGAAGTGCTTCTTGAATGTCTTTGAAAAATAATTGGGGTCGGAGAAGCCGCTACGGTAAGCCGTTTCGGAGACATTGTATCCGTCTCTCAACAGCCTGCACGCCATGTCGAGACGTTTCTTTCTGATGTAGTCGCCTGTCGATATTCCCATGAGATTCTTCATTTTTATGTGAAGCAGCGACCGGCTTATGCCCAGTCCGGAAGTGATGTCGCCGACGGAGAAGTCGTTGTTGGAGATGTTTTCCTCAACTATTTTTTTCATCTTGGCAATGAACTCCTTGTCAAGCACACTCAGTGATGACGACTCTATGTCTGCACTGTCCGACTCTGCTATCTCGCTTCGCATGGCATTCTGCAGTGATATTATGTTCTTCACCTGCAGCTCGAGTATGATAGGGTCGAACGGTTTCTGGACATACGCCTCGGCACCGCTCTCATATCCGTTCATTATGTCGTCGCTTTGTCCTTTTGCCGTAAGCAGGATGACAGGAATATGAGATGTCGCCATGTCGCCTTTGAGAGTGCGGCACAGTTGGATGCCGTCCATAACGGGCATCATGATGTCTGATATGACAAGCTGTACCGATTCGTTTCGTGCTATCTCCAATGCCTCGGCTCCGTTAGCGGCAGTAAAGATATTATATTTTTTCGAGAAATAGTCCTGTAGGAACGATATTAACTCCTTGTTGTCATCAACCAGAAGCACAGACATCTTATGCGCGTCGGCGGTGTTGTCCTTACGAATGTCCGCATCCTCGCCTGTCTCTCTGACGGCAGACAGCTTGTATTGTGACAGAGGTACTATCACCTTGTCCTCACTTATAAGACATCCGGCATCGAAATTGTTCCCCTCAACATTCAGCTCCACCGTGAACGTGGAGCCTTTACCAGGCTCGCTCTCCACGCGCACGCTGCCTTTGTGTATCTCAGCCATGCGTTTTATCAGGGCGAGACCTACGCCCCATCCGCTGCTGTTCATGTTGTAGCCGCGCTTGGTCTGGTAATATTTGTTGAAGATGTTGCTGAGTTCCTCCTTTGCTATGCCTATTCCGTTGTCGGCTACAATTATCCTGAGATATCTGTTTGTATCGTTTTCCTTGTTCACGATAAGTGATTTCACTGATATCCTGCCTCCCTGCGGAGTGAACTTCATGGCGTTTGAAAGCAGGTTGCTTATGATTCTTTCAACGTAGGAAGGCGAGAACCACACATCCTCACCGTTGTCCTCACAGTCGCTGGTGATTGTTTTCTTCATGTCTTCGGCTATGTGGCAGTATGGTGCCACAAGGTTTTCGATGAACATGAGAGGGTTGCCGCGCTGCATGAAGAACGGGAAATTGTTTGTCTCAATCTGATTGAAGGTAACCAGTTCGCCAATGAGTGTCTCCAGCTTTCCGGAATTCTTTATTGCCAGGTCGAGGTTCTTGCCAGACTCCTCGCTCAGTTCTTTACGCGGAATGCTTTTCAGCGGAGCGACAATAAGAGACAGCGGCGTGCGCAGTTCGTGCGACACTGTGGTGAAGAAGTCAAACTTGGCGCGGTCAATCTCTTCTATTTTCTTCTTCTCCATATTAGCCATCTTGACCTCGTTTTTTTCTTTGAGCCTCATTGAAAAGACAAGCCATCCGGTGAATATGACGATAAACGACAGTATGGTATAAATCATATAAGCCCATCCCGAACGCCAGAACGGAGGCTTCACAATAATCTCTATAGTCTTCTCAGGGTTGCGTTCCCATCCCTGATTGGAGTTGTTGGCACGTATGTGAAGCACGTATTTGCCGGGAGGAAGGTTGTAGCCGTAGAACTTCCTGCCCGAGCCCACGTCCTGCCAGTCCTTGTCTGTGCCTTCGAGATACAGCTGGTATTCTATCGAATTGGTGTTTCCCGGCATTATCACTCCATACTCAATGCTGAAATTACGTGCCTGTTCGTAGGACAGTCTTATGGTTTCTGTCTTGTCCAGCAGTCCGGTGAGCGGAGTGTCTTTGGTCGAGGCGTTCATTTCGACATTGTTTATTGTCAGTGACTTCAGATGCACTGTGAACGGTTTTATGCCCGTCCTGATGCTTTCCGGATTGAAGCTTACGAGTCCGTCGACAGTGCCGAACATCAGAGTTCCGTCCGTTGTAATCAGTGAAGACGAGAAGTTGAACTGGTTGGTCGACAGTCCGTTCTCTGTCGTAAACTTCACTGTGCTGTTGTTCTTGGGCGTATACCGGAAGAGTCCGAGGCTCGTGCTTATCCATATATTGCCCTTTTTGTCGGCGATGATGCTGCATACTGTGCAGCTCGGAGAGAATATATTGTTGCTGAATGATTTTATCTTTCCGTTTCCGGTGTCCATGTATTGCAGTCCGTAATTGTTCGTCCCAATCCACAGACGTCCGTCTCTTCCATGGAAAAGACACGTCACATAGTTGTCTTTCAGCCCCGAATTCTTATCCTCTTTTGTCCATGCGGACACATTCCCGTTGTCTGTATTGATTCTGTAAAGTCCGTTGTGCGCGGTGCCAGCCCATATGTTGTCCTTGTCATCGGTGGTCATTGTGTATATGAATACTTTCCCGAGGACATTGTGCCCGAACCGTTTGAAGCAGTCGGAACCCTCATCATAATAACGCAGTCCCAATGTGGTGGCGAGCCATAGCCTGCCGTCGCGTTGTCTGATGATTGAGAAAACGGAACTTGCATAAGAGCCTTTGTCAAATTCGTATTTCTTCCATTTGCCTGTCTTGATGTTGTAGCGGAACAGTCCGTTACGGAATGTGCCTATCCACATGTCCTTCTTCCGGCTGTCGTATAACAGGCTGTGGATGTTTGTGCCAAGCCCCGGAATACCGTCAAACAGCCGGAACGTGCCGGTGATGGAGTCGTATATGTTTATTCCGTTGTCCTCAGTCGCTATCCAGTATACACCTTTCTCTGTCTCGGTCATTGTCCTCGGCACCTTCCCTTTAATGTTCTGCGGACTATATCCAGGTTCAAAGCAGGTGAATGTAGCGTTGTTGTTAAACAGCACGTCCACGCCTCCGAAATATGAACCTATCCATATGTTGTTGTTAATATCGTTGACTATGGCGTATATGGCGTTGTCGCTCAGAGAGTCGTGGGAGAACGGGTCGTGCCTGATTATCTCAATATGACCGTCCGGATGGATTATGGTCACGCCTTTTTCCGTACCGAGCCATATGCGTCCGGCTCTGTCTTCGTTTATGACCCTTACTGTTCCGTCAGACAATTCTGACGCAGGGAATATCTTCTGCGTGCCGTCTTTCGGATTGATATACATCACCCCTTTGCCGTTACGTCCTATCCACAGCCTTCCTTTCGAGTCGAACAGCATTTGTATTATGTCGTCCCCGCCTGTCATGAACCCTGAGAAATACGACCGGTTTATGTGTGTTATCCTTGTCATGGCAGGGTTGTAATAGAATATGGATGTGCTTGTGGCTACATAAAGATTGTCTTTCCTGTCGGAGGCAAGCGACAGAATGTATCCTGACTCCAGTGCCGGATAGCTGGAGAAACGGTTTGTCCGTTCGTTGTATACGCTGAGCTGCTCCCCTCCGCATACTATCTTGCCCTTGCCGGTCTCTATGATTGACGACACAATGTGTCTCGGTTCGCTGTATGCCTCAAAGTCGTCTGTCGCCGGATGATATCTGCACAGTCCTTCCTGCGTGCATATCCAGATTCTCTTTCTGCTGTCGACGAACAGTTTGTATATGAAATTATGAAGCAGCGAACGCGGATTACCTTGTTCGTGGAAATAGGTTTTTATGCTGTATCCGTCGTATCGTGACAGTCCGTTCCGCGTTCCTATCCATATGTTCCCGTCTGCGTCTGTGGCGAGAGCCTGTATCTGTTGGTGGGGCAGACCGTCTTTGCTGCTTATGTGAAAGAAGTGCATGTTGCCCGCCATTGCATGACACGACGTCATGATATAGAACGATACAATCAGCAGAACAGTTTTCATGAATATCCCTTGTTTTGAAGTTTACTTTTCCTTTTTATGACAATCAAGATACGGAAACGGACTTTATCCGCCTCCGTATCATGCAGAAACCATACACAAAATAAGAATCTCTCATAACATGATTTTACGGTTCAGCACATTTCCGTCTGCAAATGTAATGCTTATGACGGCAAATCCTTTGTGCGGAAGATTCATTCTTACGTTCCTGCCCGGACGTGATGATTCCAGGATAACGCGTCCGTCGGCAGAATATATTGTAATGCCGGCAATGTCCTTCCGGCTTTCCACAGAAAGAGTGTTGCCATTAATGTGCATGTAGCATTCCTTGTTCCCGTTTTCCACCGTTCCCCTTATGCCGTCTGTCTCGCTGTCACCGCTCAGTCTGAACTCCATGTATGTCCATGAGGCATTGCGCCTTACGTCCGGTATGCGCTCTGTCTGCATGGACGTCTCTCCCACGTCCTCAACCTCTATTGCGGCTGCCATGCGCTGTGAGACGGGAGCCTTGTCCTTGCCGATGACGCTCCATGGTATGGCAGCCTCCACTACATAGTAAGTGCCTGAAGACGTCACTTTCATATTGACAGGCGACGAGTCGCACACTCTCCAGTTGCCTTCATCGCCCTGCCATGCCTGACATACGCTGTCGCGGCTGAACGAAAAGCAGTACACTCCCTTCTTGGGCGTTGTGGAAGAGACATCATCCGCGTCAATCATCAGGCGCACATTGTCGGTCTTCCGTCCTTTCTTTACAAAAGTGCGGTCGGATATCCGTGCGATGAAATAGAGCGAGTCGCGGTCGTGAGCGAAATCGGATATCACCCTTGTTCCGGTTTGTGTGCCAAGCATTATCTGCGAGGAAGTGGGTCTGAGATAACCTTCGTCTCTTGACACGACACCGTCTATGCGCGGCTTTCCGTACGGAGCCAACAGCATTCTGACAGGATATCCTTTTATCATTTCTATTTTTCCGTTCACTCCGCCTACCGCTACGACAGTCCCGGTGTCTATTACCGCTACCGAGTTCCACATGACTTTATCAGACAGGGATGTGATGAACGGATTCGACATAGCCTTGAAGTTGCGGGCATTCTCGTCTCCTACAGCCGTGAACATAGTCAGACTGGAGCCGTGGTTGTATTCCGACTGCCATGACAGGACCGTCTCGCCCCATGGCAGCACTCTCAGATAAGGCGCGCCGCCTTTAGCCAAAGGACAGAACGCAAGGTCGAGTGTCTTTTCCCTGTTCTTGCTGTTCCCCGACACATAATAGCCGTTCCAGTTTGTTTCCAGACCACATCTCACTGTCGTGGGGAAGAAATCGTTGTATCCGGACCAGCCGTTGTCTTCTATCGCCACCACTATCGTCTTGTTGTCTTTGAGCAATACCGGTGACGGCATGCCGTCTCTGTAGCCAGCCCTGAACGAAACAACGCTTGCCTTGCTCCATGTCTTTCCACCGTCATACGAGCGGCACAAGGATATCTGCTGTTCGTTGCTGCCGGTGTAAGGACCCTCATCCGCGAAATACACCTGCAGCTCTCCTGAGGGCAGCTCGAGCATTGACGGCTCCCAGCATCCGTCGTTGAATGTGTGCTTGGCGTCGTAGACGAATATCTCGTCGCTCCAAGTCATGCCGTTGTCGGTGCTGCGCTTGCATCTTATGCCGAACTTGCGGTCTGGCGTGTAAGGCTCCGCCGGGCGCGGGTTGTACGCCACGATGATAGTCCCGTCCCTAAGCTGTATGAGGTCTGGCACACTGTTGGGAGTGTTGTTGGTGTTTGTCACTATTTTCACCGGACTGCTCCACGTGTTGCCGAGATTGCTGCTGAACGCTATGTTTATGCCGTTCCCTTCGCAGACAGCCATCAGTCTTCCGTCTTGAAGTTGTATCATGCGTGAGTATCCTCCCGCGTTGAACACGGTCTTTCGTGTTGAAAGGTCCCAGAATATGCGTGAGCCGCTGTATGGAGTCACATCCTCCGCCCTCGCGGAGAATGTGACCGATAAGAGGAATAAAGCAATAAATATTGTCTTGAGCATTATGTTCACATTTATTTATATATAATGTAGAGTCATTTATATGTGATGTTGAATATGACATCAGACACGGCATTGATGTCCGGATTGTCCGTCCGGGCTCTCCTAAGAGAATATTTCACGTCTGTCTTCGTCAGGTCTATGGCTGTTCCCGGTTTTATTTCGGTGTCCCCGGCGTAGAACCTTACGTCGTCATCCAGTCTGAATTCCGGTATCACATTACTTATATCAGTATTCTGCGGCAGGTTGAACGTGTAAGTCTGCAGGTTCTGATAGAATGCGTTTCGTGTGAGTGTAGCCTTCTCTCCGTTGATTGATATGGCTTTGAACTCCGGATATATGAGTGTGTAAAGCTTATAGTCGCGTCTGTCTCCGGAGTTTGCCGTCACGCGGATGTCATGCACCTTTGTCAGGTCATAATAGTTGTTGATGGCGTAAGGCTCGTTGTCGACATATATTCTGGATGAGTCCGACGCTATCTCGAACGTCAGTCTCTGCCGCGTGGCGTTCAGCGGTATCTCGCGGTTATTGTAAAGCTGTTTTGCCGGAACCCTCATCACCCAGTTCACGTCGTCTATAAGCTCTGCGTAATATATGTTGGGAGTGATGCTCGACGACACCTTGTCTATTGTCGTCACATCGTCAGACACGGTCACCTCAAAGGTGGTTATGTCTGTCTTCATGTTGTCTCCCATATACGTGTCGTAGGTCGTCGCCACGCACACCACCTTGAATTTGCCCGGCACTGAGTACGAGTATGTGAAAAGACCCTTATTCATCACAAATCCGGTATTGCTCTCGTTTCTCAGGTCGTAGTCGTGTCCGTTGTCACCGGTGAATATCACCACCTGGTCAGCCACGCCGTTGAAGCGTATCTCCATCGACTGGTTGATTTCCAGTCTGTCGGCATTCACCGTAATGCTGGCTACCGGAGTGCGAGCCTCCTGATTCTCACCGCTGCATGCGGCAAGCATTACTGCCATCATTGCAAGTATTATAATGTTCGATAATTTCTTCATTTTGATTTTATGTTGGGTTTCCTTTATCATGTTTTGAAACGTCATTGTCAGTATCCGGGATTCTGCTCCACCACGCTGTTTGACACGTCAATCTCTGTCTGTGGTATAGGGAACAGTTCGTTCTTTCCCTTTACGAAAGACATGCCACGGCTGTTGGGTCTGTTCCGTCCGAACGCGTGCAGCACCTCCGCAGCCCGTCCCTGCCTTACTATGTCGAAGAATCTGTCCCATTCGTATGCGAGTTCCATTCTCCGTTCCTGCCATATCTGGTCTCTCAGCCATCCGTATCCTCCTGCCGCATACAGCTTGTTGCTGTTGTTGATGGTGTTCACCTGCGCCTTGCATCTGTTGAGTTGCGCCAGCGCGTTCTCACGGTCACCACATTCGTTCAGTGCCTCCGCATACATGAGCACCACCTCCACAAACCTTATTATCCTGCGGTTCCTGCCGTTGTCACCGGCATATTGCGGCTTGTCTTTCTTCGGAGTGTACCATTTGAGAGACACATATCGTCCTTCGCCTCCCTGCCATATGTCGCCGTCGGGAGTGTTTCCCTGATGGTGAATGAGGAAATCCTTGCGTATGTCGGTGCCGAACAGACTTGCGAGAATGCCTGATGTGGCATACATCTTCACCGTACCCACATCGAAGAACTCTATGCCCGCTCCTTCGTTGGTGTCGCCTCCGGTGCCGTCCGCGCTCTCCTTGAACACCGCCTCGAACACCGATCCGCGGCAGAACTCGCCGTCGCCATACCACTGGTACACATAAGCCCATTTGTCGCCGTTGTGCAGCGGTGCTCCGTAATAGTCGGTATATGACAGTGAATAGACGTTGTCCAGCGCGTCGAGCGGTGTCTCCGGAGTCTCATACGGGTCGCCCGGCGTGTTCAGTCTCTCAGGCTTGAACCACAGCCTCTCCCTCAGCTTCTCCCAGTCTTCCTTTCCGTCATACTTCAGCATCTCTCCGCAGGTCATCGGCTCTCCCTTTATGAAATAGTCGCCCATGCGTTTCATCTCTCTCCATTTATCAGAGGGCACTCCCGGCTTTGCCTGATACATGAGCACCTTCATAAGCAGAGCCACAGCCGCGCCTTTCGTTGCCTTGCCTGTCTCGCCCGCAGGATAGACCGTAGGAAGAATCATCGCCGCCTCGCGCAGGTCTTTCTCTATATACGCATAGCATTCCTCCAGCGTGTTGCGTGGTATCACAAGCTTCCTCACACTCTCGTCCTCTGGTCTGACAGGCACCCCTCCGAATGTCTTCACGAGATTGAAGTAATAGAACGCCCGCAGGAATTTAGCCTGTCCGAGAATCCATCTTATCCCCTGATATGCCGCATACTCGCTTGTGGATATGCGCACTTTGCCTATGTTGTGAATCACCTGATTGGCACGGTGTATGCCTTTATAGTTTACGTTCCAGCGTTGCAGAATCCATGAGTTCGACGTGTTGAAACGGAAGTTCACCAGTTGTCCCATGTGCGACGACAGTCCCTCGTCGGTTCCGAGAACGTTGTCGCCGCACGCTTCCCCGAACCTCCACTCCTGATCATTGTACGAGTCGCTCTGCAGTATGTCGTATGCAGCGTTGAGCGAAGTCTGCATTTTATATTGCGTGTCGTAATAGTTCTTGTCAGTGGCATGCCCGTCCACGTCCTTGTCAAGGAAGTCGCTGCAGCCGCATGCCGTCATTGCGGATATTGCCAGAAGTGTCTTGCAAAATATATTTCTCATAAGATGACCGTTTTAATATTATATTCCAAATTTAACACCGAATGTGAACGAGCGTGCCTGCGGATAGTTTCCGTGGTCCACTCCCATGCTAAGGTTGTTGCCTTCGGTGCCCACCACCTTTCCCACTTCCGGGTCGAAACCGTCATATCCGGTGAATGTAAGCAGGTTGTATGCGGTGAGCGACAGTGCGAGGTCAGACAGTCTCAGCCTGCCGGTGATGCTCTTCGGGAAGGTGTAGGTGAGCCGCAGCTCCTTCAGTCTAAGGTAAGAGCCGTCCTGAATGAAGAAGTCGCTTGCCCTGAAGTTGCGCGCTTTGTCATTGTTGCGCAGGTCTGGCACGCTGGCGTTCAGGTTGAGAGGGAAGAACTCACGTCCTGAGGCGAGTTGTCCCGACCAGTGTTTGCCGCGTATGTCCGCGTAAACATTGCCGTTCGAAGCGTTGTACAGATAGTAGTCCATCACGTTGAATATCTTGTTGCCTGTCTGTCCCTGGAAGAAGATGTTCAGGTCGAAGTTCCTGTATCCCACCGACACCGGTATGCCGAAGATGAAGTCGGGCAGCGGCGAACCGAGATAAGTGCGGTCCTCTGCGGTGATTCGTCCGTCGTTGTTAAGGTCTTTGAAGCGGAAGTCTCCGGGCAGGGTAGACTGCTCCCAGTAGTTCTTTCCGGCGTCATACTGTGCGCTTGCCTTCACCTCTTCATATGTGTTGAATATCCCGTCAGTCACATATCCGTAGAAACTTCCTATCGGCTGTCCCACTGCGGTCTTCGTGACATAGTCCACGATGCTGCTTTCGCTCAGATAAGAGCCGTATATCGGTTCGTTGCCGGTGCCGAGACTCACCACCTTGTTCTTTATCCACGACAGGTTGAATCCCACTTCGTAGCGCCAGTCCTTGCCTATGTTGTCGCGCCATTTCACGTCATACTCCCATCCGTAGTTGCGCACTGCTCCGGCGTTTGTCATCGGTGCGGTGTCCAGTCCTGCCGAGCTGACGGTGGGCACTCGCAGAAGCATGTCGCTTGTCTTGCGGTTGAAGTATTCTATAGTGAGCGTCAGCCGGTTGTCGAACAGTCCGAGGTCGGCTGCGATATTGAAGCTCTCGCTCCTCTCCCATTTTATGCCGTCATTGCCGAGCGCGGTCGCTGTGGCTCCGTTCTGCAGCGTGTGGTGTCCCAGTCCGTAGGGATAGTTGTATCCGAATGTCAGATAAGTGTAGCGTGAGAGCACGTCTATGCGGTTGTTTCCGAGTATGCCGTAGCCCACGCGCAGTTTTCCGAGCGACAGCCATTTCCTCAGTCCCTGCATGAATTTCTCGTTAGAGAACTTCCATCCCAGCGATACCGACGGAAATATACCCCAGCGGTTGCCCTTGGAGAACTTCGAAGAGCCGTCTGCGCGTATGTTCGCCTGTAGCAGATAGGTGTCGTTCAGACTGTAGTTTATGCGTCCTATCAGACCTATCGCTGTCCATTCGTTGGGCAGTCCGTAGGTCTTGTCGCCTGTGTACGCGCTTGAAAGGAAGTGGAAGTTGTACTCGTTGCTTGGCGTGCCTTTGCGTTGCGACTGCTGGTAGTCATACTTATAGCCCTCCGCTGTCTGTCCAGCCAGGATGGTGATGTTGTGGTGTCTGTCGTTCCACATGAACGTGAGCAGGTTGTTTATCTCCCACTTGTCCGTGCGCGTCTGGTTCTTGTATACGGTTGTGAGGTCTGTCATGCCGAAGTCCTCGTTCAGTTTTCCCACCTCGTAGAAGTTGTCGTCAGTCTGCGGCACCATGTAGTATGACGCCTTGAACTGATAGGTGAGATACTTGCATATGCTTGCGTCGAGACTCATGTTCATGTCCAGACGGTTGCGGTGCATCCGCTCATGGTTGCGCGCGAGCACTGCCACAGGATGTGATGACGACCAGTAGCCTTTCGAGTTATACATGTATGTCATCGGCGACTGGTAGAGAGCCTGCTTCAGAATGCTCGACGAGCCTTCCGGAACACCAGCCTGTTTCTCGTATGTGTACGCCATGTTGGCGTTCAGGGTGAGCCATCTTGCCAGCCGTGTCTTTACGTTGAGGCGTGCGTTGAAGCGTCTGAACTCCGACGTCTCCACTATTCCCTTCTCGTTGTAATAGCCCGCGCTTGCCATATACTGTGTCTTCTCCGAGCCTCCCGACACCGACACGCCGTGCGACTGCTTGAATCCTGTGCGTGTGATGGCGTCCCACCAGCTCTTCGGCGAGTTGGTCATTATGGTGTCGAGGAGGTAGGCTTTGTGCTCGTCGTAGTAATAGCCGCCGTCCGCGTTAGCCGACATGTACAGTCTGCCGTCGGTGGAATACACCTTCTGGTCGTTGATGTAGTCGAGCATCAGGGCATAGTCCTCCGTGCCCATCACGTCAATCTTCTTCCACGGTGATGATATTCCCGCATATCCGTCGTAGGTTATTTTCGTCTTGCCGCTCTTGCCTCCCTTAGTCGTTATAGCCACTACGCCGTTGGCGGCACGCGATCCGTACACCGCGCTTGAGGCTGCGTCCTTGAATATCTCTACGTTCTCTATGTCGTTGGGGTTGATATAGTCGATGTTGTCAACAATGAATCCGTCTACCACATACAGCGGGTCGGCGTCGTTCACCGTTCCTGTTCCGCGTATCTTTATAGTGGTGTTGCTTCCCGGCGCACCGGTGTTCTGTATGATGTTCACGCCCGCCGCTCTGCCCTGAAGAGCCTGCAAGGTGGAAGACACAGGCTGGCTGCTGATGTCCTTTCCCTGTATTGACGATATCGATCCGGTCACATCGCTCTTGCGCTGCACGCCGTATCCTATGACGACAAGCTCGTCGAGCATCTTCGAGTCAGCCTCCATGCTTATGTCTATTCTGGCGCGGCGGTTCACCGGTATCTCCCGCATGACGAATCCCATGCATGTGAACTGCAGTGTGGCGTCAGCCGGAACGCTTATGGTGTAGTTGCCGTTGATGTCGGTTATGGCACCGTTGCCCGCGCCCTTCTCCTTCACGGTGACGCCTGTCAGCGGCTCTTTGTTCTGTCCGTCGGTGACAGTTCCCGTCACCTTTATCTTCTGTGCGTATGCCGTCATGGCGAACAGTGCCGCCACAAGAAGCATCGTAAGTCTTGTGATTATGTGTTTGTGCATATGAATATGATTTAGGTTCCCGCCCTGTGATACATGAGTCAGAAACGGACGGACCGCCGGATTCTGCCGCCGCGACAGGCTTGAAGCCGTGCCATGCCCGGTTTCCGGCGGTCTGCCTTAGCAGGAGACACGCCTGACGGCAGGCGTCAGGCATGTCCGTCCTTGACTTGTTAACGTACTATGACTTTCTTCTTTCCTACAATGTATACGCCCTTTGCCAGACCTTCGGTGGCTTTCGCGGCATCCGCCTTGGCGCGCAGCAGCACACCGTCGAGCGTGTATACGTCCACAGTGGAGCCGTCCTCAGCCTCTATGTCCTTTATGGCGTCCGTTCCGGCTGCAATCTCCGCCGGTGTGCGGTATTCCGGTTCGAGATATCCCATGTCGCTCTTGCCGTCCCATCCCGGTTTGGTGTATTTGTAGACATACACCTTCTTGGTGGCGTCTGACGCGAAGCATATCGTCCCTCCGAGGTTGCGCAGCGAGTGCACGAAGTCGCCTGTAGGCACGATGTGGGTGCATACCACCGGCACCTCGTCCTTGCCGTCGAGGCGGTAAAGCCCTGTGCCGAACCCTGCGGCTACGTCGTTAGACTCGTTCCACCAGTACATAGAGCCTCCGGCGACGGTCTGCTCCTTCACCCAGTCGCACTTCGTGCCCGGACAGAAGTCATACTGCAACACAACCTTCTCGCCGTCGAAGTAGTGCAGCTCGCCTCCGGTCTGTCCGAGGGCGGCGTCGAATCCTTCAGAGGCGCAGAACATGTAGACACCGTCGAATATGCATCCCGGGTCTGAATAGGAGTTGTTGTCGCGTGACGGCTCGCGTGTGAAGATGTCGTATACGTGGTAGTCGCCTTTCTGCATGTTGGTGCCTCCGAACTCATAACCGGTCTCGGCGCTCCATGCGCGGAACCATATGCGGTCCTTGTATACCTCCCATCCCGTTCCGAACGTGCTTGAGCTGAAGCCTATGCCTCCGTCGTTCTTTCCGTCATGGGCGTCGTATATCATGTAGGTATGCTCCGTTCCGCTCTCGCCCGGACCGTTGAGACCCTCGGCGGCAAGTCCGTCCGATGTCCACGGCTCAGAGCCGTAGTCGGGTGTCCACGCCTGAAAGAACACGCGCTCGTTATTGTAGTTCTCCAGATTGTCGAGTCCGCTGTTGCGCGTGTAGCCCTCTTCATATCCGGGCTGACCCTCTCCGTAGCGTTCCCAATTGATGTCCATGACGCAGTATGTGCCCTCCGGCGTTCCGTCTGTCACCCACAGTTCCTCGCCCGTCGTGCCGTCCTTGTCGTCTGCCTTGAAGAACACGCGGCGTCCCACACGCACGTATGCCGTGTGCAGTGTGGTGTTGTCCTGTCCGGGCCAGCGCATGTCGCACTCGTAGAGGCGGTGTGTCCCCTCGGGCGTACCGTCGGTTATCCACAGCCACTGCTGTGCTCCTCGCACGAGATCGTATTCCGCGCTCTCGTCGTCGGTGGCTGCGAAGACAGCGTGTTTCTCGTCCATCTGTATGAAAGCCTTGGGGTCTCCGTCGCCGAGGATGTAGGTGTCGGCAAGCAGAATTGTTCCCTCCGCCGTACCGTCAGAGATGTATGTCTCCCGTCCGTACTCGTCGGTGTAAGCCGAGAAGAGCACTTTGTCGTTGAACCTTGATATGTAGCACGGCTCTGAGCTTATGGAGCCGGGTATGAGGTCGGCTACCATGTGCGTGCCCTCCTTTGTACCGTCGGTCACCCACAGTTCCTCTCCGTGCTCGCTGTCGGTAGCCGCGAAGAATGCTTTGTATCCCTTCTCCGGCGATCCAGCCACCACGAGGTTCTTCTGTTTGTCCCACTTGCGTTCAGGATTGATGTTGGCTGTGACTCCTTCAGGCAGCAGATCGATAAGCTCGCCCGAATCCTGCGCGTTGGCATTGCCTGCTAATGAAAGCATGACTGAGAGTAGTAAAACTTGTCCTTTTTTCATGAATGTCAGTTTTAGTTAGTAATATTTGTTGTTATATTCAGCCTTATGAGTTGTTAACCGTACACGGGCTGATGTTTTTTCGGTCTGGTGCGCCGCCACGTGCCGGTTGTGTCCGGTGTGAATCTGACGCCATAATGAGGAGCCGGATGTGCCGGTGCGGTTTTTCGCATGGCTTGTACTGCGATGGCAAATTTATTTATGATACAAATAATTAAAAGGTAATAATGTTTTTATTATCTGTCTTTTTGTTTCGCATGGCTGTTTTCCGGTGAACAGGTATTGCCGGGGCTGCCGGAGCAAGGATGTGTGCCGGACGTGCGACTTGGTGTGAGCGCGGGTGTAGTGTGGTGACTGATGCACGACGGGGTGATGTGTGCAACGAGGGGCGCAGAGCATTATTGTGTGTGTTTCCTATGTTTTTCATGCGTTGCGGGTAGGTATGTAGTACGATGAAATGGGCGTTTTTTGAAGTAAGACAGGTTGCATTCGGCAATATGAAAGCATATTTTCATTGCCCTTGCGTGCGTTGTTTCACACATGACATAACGTTGTATTATACGTGTGCTATCCAAAGTAGAGAGGCAAAATCTTGCGTCTCACAAGCAACGAGACGCAATAAAATGAGGTGGGGAAATGCATGTCATTGTTGCACTTTTTGCTCGGGAGACGCAAGGAGGAGCAATAAACGGAGGTGAGGATATGACTGCCGTTACTGCGTTTTTTTGCTCGGGAGACGCAAGATTTTGCGTCTCTACAATGCTGGCGCCATCATTGTTTTAATGTAAAACACGCCATTTCATCGTGTGTGTGACCTGATGGCTGATACCGGACAAGTATGTGCCGGACAGGGCGTATATGCAAGTAAAAGCCACGGCATGTGGTGAGTGCCGTGGCTATTCTATAATAACTGTTTTGCGGACAGGATTTCTCAGAATGCCGTTTTCCTGCTGACGCTCCTGCCGTCGGAGAGGGTAAGCCTTATGACGGCGATTCCCTTGTGTGCTATTCTCGTGCTGAAGCGCGTGCCGGGATTCTCCTTTCTTGCCACTATCCTGCCGTCGGCGGAGCACACGGTCATCTCTCTCACAGCCTTGGAACTGCTTATGAAGAGCGTGCCGCCGCTCACCCGCATGTCCACACCGTCACCGTCGTGCGCGGTGGTCTTGTCTATGCCGTCGGTCACGGTGCCTCCAGCCAGACGGAACTCCATGTATGTCCACGACGCGTTGCGCTGCGCGTCGGGTATGCGTTCGGTGGTGGTGGCATCCTCGCCCACGTTCTCTATCTCCACCGTAGCCGCCATGCGCTGCCCTACAGGAGGCTCGCTCTTGCCCAGCGCGCTCCATGGTATGGCAGCCTCCACGGTGTATGACTGCTCTTCGGACGTCACTTTCATGTTTATCATGGATGCGTCTGTCTCATTCCAGCTGCCGTCCTCGCCGTGCCACGCCCTGCACACGGCGTCGCGGCGGAACGAGAAACAGTACATGCCTTCCTGCGGTGAGGTTGACGATACGTTGTCTGCGTCTATCATGAGCCTCACGTTGTCCGTCGTGCCTCTCCTGCTTACGAATGTCGGGTCTGCTGTCCGCGCTATGAAGTAGAGCGAGTCCTCGTCGTAGGCGAAGTCTGCCAGAGTCTGCGTGCCGGTCTGTGTGCCGAGCATTATCTGCGACGGGTCGCTCCTCATGTAGCCCTCGCCCTCTGTCGCCACACCGTCGACGACGGGCTTGCCACAGGCAGCCTGCAACAGGCGTACGGGATAACCTTTAATCATCTCCACCCGTCCGTTGATGCCGCCCACGGCTACCACCACGCCGGTATCTATCACTGCGACCGAGTTCCACAGTGCCTGGTCGGTGAGAGACGTCACAAACGGGTTGGACATTGCCTTGAAGCCGCGCGCCTGTTCGTCGCCCACAGCGGTGAACATGGTGTTGGTGGAGCCGTGGTTATACTTCGACTGCCACGACAGCACCGTCTCTCCCCACGGCAGCACCCTAAGGTAAGGCGCGCCGCCGATGGCAGGAGGACAGAACGACAGGTCGAGCGTGCGGTCGCGGTTCTCGCTGTCGCCCGTCACGCAGAAGCGTTTCCAGTTGCGCTCCAGAGTGCATCTCACCGTGGTGGGGAAGAAGTCGTTGTAGCCCTGCCAGCCGTTGTCCTCTATCGCCACCACTATGGTCTGCCGGTCGTTGAGCAGCACCGGCGAGGGCATGCCGTCCCTGTAGCCCGCGCGGAACGATATGCGGTTGGTGCCGCTCCACGTGAGTCCTCCGTCGTACGAGCGGCACATGGATATCTGCTGTTCGTTGCTGGTGGTGTAGGGACCCTCGTCCGCGAAATAGACCTGTAGCTCGCCGGATGGCAGCTCGAGCATTGACGGCTCCCAGCATCCGTCGGCAAAGGTGTGCTTGGCGTCGTAGATGAATATCTCGTCGCTCCATGTGACACCGTTGTCGGTGCTGCGCTTGCATCTTATGCCGAACTTGCGGTCTTGCGTGTAAGGCTCCGCCGGTCGCGGGTTGTACGCCACGATTATGGTGCCGTCTGCAAGCTGTATGAGGTCGGGCACGCAGTTGGGCGTGTTGTTTGTGTTTGTCACAATCTTCACCGGACTGCTCCATGTGGCTCCGAGATTGCCGCTGAACGCTATGTTGATGCCGTTGCTCTCGCAAACCGCCATCAGCCGTCCGTCGTGCAGCTGGATGATGCGTGAGTATCCGCCCGAACTGAACACGGTCTTGCGTGTGGACTGGTCCCAGAATATGCGCGACCCGCTGTATGGAGCCACGTTGTCTGCCACTGCGGATAAGGTGGATGAAAGAATGAAAAAGACGATAAGTAACAGTTTTTGCATTGTGTACGGTTGTTTATGGGTTATGTATTAAGTTGCGGTGTGAGTGCGGCTGTCATGCCCATAGGGCTTGCCGGTGGTGGTAATCGCTTCGGTGGGGTGCGGTATATAATCCGTCGGGTGACGGGATATATATGATAAAATAACGGAAAAATGTCATTTATATTTTGTCATTTGGCGTTTTTTATATCAAATCAATGCTGGCGTCAGCCCTGTAGAGACGCAAAATTTTGCGTCTCCCGAGGAATAAACGCAGCAATGGCAGGCATATCCTTATCCCGATTTATTGCGCCTCCTTGCTTGTGAGACGCAAGATTTTGCGTCTCTACTTTTTGCATGTAGAGATTTGAAACGAACATATCCATCATGCCATATCAATGGCGTCAGCCTGTAGAGACGCAAAATTTTGCGTCTCCCGAGGGAAAAACGCAGCAACGGCAGGTATATACCCATATCCGTTTATTGCTCCTCCTTGTGTCTCCCGGGGAATGAATGCGGCAACGGCAGGCATATATCCATCCCAATTTATTGCGCATCCTTGCTTGTGAGACGCAAAATTTTGCGTCTCTACTTTGGATGGTACACGTATAATACAACATTATGTCATGTGTGAAACAACGCAGGTAAGGGCAATGAAAACCTGCTTTCAGGCAGCCGGGCGCAATCCGTTTTATGCATAAAAATACAAAAACGGAAGTAAAAAATCTTGACAGTTGAAAATCGTGAAACAGAAAACGGAATGTCTGATGAAGGCGTCATGATATGCGTAAAAATGCCATTCACGACACCACAGAAGCTGTTTTTCGGGGTAGAGTGAGGAGTATTACGCTTCTAAAAAGCAGTTTTCGCACTGCGGAAAAGCCTTTGTAGGGTCACGGATAAGCCTGTCTGGCGTCGCGGAAAAGCCTTTTCGGACATGCGGAACAGCCTTTCCGGTGATGTGGAAAAGGATGTTCTGACTTGCTGTTTTGTCTAACTTGTTAATTGTCAATGTCTTATAAAAACTCCCGAAAACTCGCGTATTTGCCTTCAAATGCACCCTTGCTTGGCAGGAGAGCGTTCTCGCGGAGTTGACACCCGGTGCATATGCATTTGTTCGCACGATTGTGTATAAATATGCAAAACGTTTTTCCGCGGGTCCGTCATTGGAGGGCGCGTCGCCCGGTCGCACTTTTACATCAGCTGTTTATCTGTCTTCCGACGGGTCGGCGTCATATTCTTTCACGCTTTCTTACGGTGTGGCTTGCCGCATCCCCGATGAAAACACAGACCGGTGTGCCCCGCGTCCGCATGTCATTCGGATGGAGTAAAAGGCGCGATGCGGTCGAGACGCTTTCCTGCAAACGTGTGGCTGCGACGGAGCCGGTGGGGCGCGGGAGTGTGGCATGTGGTGTGTTGACAAATGATGTTGGTATCTCGGGAATGGTAAAATATTTAAAATTAAATGTAATAAAATTAAAATCTGTAAAAAAGAGCTATTTTTTTAGGCATATAAAAAGGTATAAGAGAAAGTTCTGTCTAATTTTGCACCATATATAAAGTGTAAAGCCAAGATATGCAAGAGAATTTAGTCATTGTGGAGAGCCCGGCAAAGGCGAAGACGATAGAGAAGTTTCTGGGTTCGGATTATAAGGTGATGTCATCCTACGGACACATCCGCGACCTGAAGAAGAAGGAACTGAGCATCGACGACAAGACGCTTACGCCCGACTACGTGATACCTAAGGACAAGCAGGAGATTGTCAGGAAACTGAGAGAAAACGCCTTGGCGGCAGGCAAGGTGTGGCTCGCTTCCGATGAAGACCGTGAGGGAGAAGCCATCTCGTGGCACCTTTGTGAGGTGCTCGGACTGGACAGGGACGAGACCAACCGCATAGTGTTCCATGAGATAACAAAGCCCGCCATACTCGCGGCGATAAAGTCGCCGAGGCGCATAGACATGAATCTGGTGAACGCACAGCAGGCGCGCCGCGTGCTCGACAGGCTCGTCGGCTTCAAGCTTTCGCCCGTGCTGTGGCGCAAGGTGAAGCCCGCGCTTTCGGCAGGACGTGTGCAGAGCGTCGCCGTGAGGCTGATTGTGGAGCGCGAGCGTGAGATACACAGGTTCAAGAGCGAGCCTTACTATCGCGTCAACGCCATATTCGCCACCACCAACGCTGACGGTTCGGCGTCGGAGGTAAAGGCAGAGCTGGACAAGCGGTTCGCCACACGCGACGAGGCGTTGGCATTTCTCGAGATATGCAAAAAGGCGGAGTTCAAGGTGGAGTCGGTGGCAAAGAAGCCCCTCAAGCGCGCTCCAGCCGCTCCGTTCACCACATCGACGCTTCAGCAGGAGGCTGCCAGAAAGCTCGGATTCTCTGTGTCGCAGACCATGATGGTGGCACAGCGGCTTTACGAAAACGGATATATCACATACATGCGTACCGACAGTGTGAACCTCTCGGCACTGTGCATAAACGCCGCGAAGGAGGAGATAACGCGGCAGTATGGCGGGGAATACAGCAAGCCGAGGCAGTATCACGTGCACTCAAAAGGCGCGCAGGAGGCTCATGAGGCCATCCGCCCCACATATATGAACAACACTACGGTGGACGGGACAATGCAGGAACGCAGGCTGTATGACCTTATATGGAAGCGCACGGCGGCTTGCCAGATGGCTGACGCGCTCATAGAGAAGACCACAGCGACGATAAGTGTGGGCGGAACGGAGGAGAAGTTCGTGGCAAACGGAGAGGTTGTGAAGTTCGACGGATTCCTTAAAGTGTACCGCGAATCGGCTGATGACGATGACAACCGTCAGGAAGAAGGACAGCACACTCTGCCGGAACTGACGGAGGGAAGCGTGCTCACACGGCGCGAGATAACCTCCACGGAGCGTTATTCGCAGGGTCCGGCGCGATACACTGAGGCGAGCCTCGTACACAAACTGGAGGAACTGGGCATCGGACGACCGTCCACATATGCCCCCACAATAAGCACCATACAGCAGCGCGACTATGTGGTGAAGGGCGACAAGAAGGGTGAGGAACGCCCATACACGGTGGACACGCTGCGCGGACTCGTAGTCAACACAACTCGCAAGACCGAGATGGCGGGCAACGACAAGGGCAAGCTGCTGCCCACCGACATAGGAATGGTGGTCAACGACTTCCTTATGGACAACTTCCCCGTGATAATGGACTACAACTTCACGGCTAAAGTGGAACAGGAGTTCGACCGCATTGCCGAGGGCAAGGTGATGTGGACGGATGTGATGCACCGCTTCGACAAGGAGTTCGAGCCTACGGTGGAGAAGGTGATGAACGCACGCAGCGAGCACAAGGCGGGCGAGAGACAGATAGGGACTGACCCGAAAACGGGACATCCGGTGTTCGTCAAGATAGGCAGATACGGTCCTGTCATACAGATAGGGCAGGCGGCTGACTCGGAGAAACCGCTCTTCGCGCAGCTCCCCGCCGACAAGAGCATGGAGACAATAACGCTCGAGGAGGCTCTCGAACTGTTCAGACTGCCGCGCGAGGTGGGAGAGTATGAGGGCTCGCCCGTGGTTATCGGAAGCGGCAGATTCGGTCCTTACGTCATGCACAACAGGAAATATGTGTCGCTGCCGAAAGATGAGAATCCGCTCACTGTCACGCTCGAGACAGCCGTCAGACTGATAGAGGAGAAGAGAAAGCAGGAGGAGCAGAGGCACATCAAGTCGTTTGAGGAGGACGACAGCCTCGAGCTGCGCAACGGGAAATATGGTCCGTACATATCATACAACGGCAACAACTACCGCATTCCGAAGGAACTGCACCCCAAGGCAGCCGAACTTACGTATGAGAAATGTATGGAGATAGTGAACGCAACACCGGAGAAGAAGAAGCCGGCAACACGACGCAGGAAATGAGCAGACCCGTTATATTCCTGGGATACATGGGTGCCGGCAAGACCACTGTGGGAAAAGCGTTCGCGCAGGACACAGGGAAAAGGTTCTACGACCTTGACTGGTACATCGAGACACGCATGCACCGCACCGTCAGACAAATATTTGACGAGTCGGGAGAGGAGGGATTCCGCCGCATAGAGCGCAACATGCTGCATGAGGTGGCGGAGTTTGAGAACGTGGTGGTGAGCTGCGGCGGCGGCACGCCATGCTTCTTCGACAACATCGGATATATGAACAGCCGCGCCGAGACGGTGTATCTCAAAGCCACGCCGGAGGTGCTCTTCGAACATCTGAAGATGGGACGCACCGTCAGACCGCTGCTCCTCGGCAAGTCGCCGGAGGAGGTGAGGGTGTTCGTGAGGGAACAGCTCGAAAAGCGCGAGCCGTTCTACAATCAGGCAAGGCATACGTTCGACGTGAGCCTGCTCGACAGCTTTGACAAGATAAAAAGCACCGTCGCAAGCCTTCGTGAGATGCTTGGCATGTGACATGAGGGCTGGTGACGGCATGCCGGAAATGACTGCCGGAACATAACAGACAACATTAATGATATAATCCTAAAGCCGAATTACGAAAAAAAACGACAGCAATGAAGAAATGGACAATTGAAGACGCGAAGGAGTTGTACAACATCAACGGATGGGGTACGTCCTATTTTGGCATCAACGAAAAGGGTGATGTTTACGTCACACCGTGCAAGGACGACACGCAGATTGACCTGCGTGATGTGATGGACGAGCTTGCATTGCGCGACGTGACGACACCTGTGTTGCTGCGTTTTCCCGATATCCTGGACAACAGAATCGAGAAAACGGCGAACTGCTTCAATATTGCCGCAAAGGAATATGACTACAAAGGGGAGAACTTTATCATCTATCCGATAAAGGTGAACCAGATGCAGCCCGTGGTGGAGGAGATAATCTCGCACGGAAGAAAGTTCAACCTGGGACTCGAGGCGGGCTCGAAGCCTGAGCTGCATGCCGTCATCGCGCTGCAGTGTCAGTGCGACTCGCTCATCATCTGCAACGGATACAAGGACCAGAACTACATAGAGCTGGCTCTACTGGCGCAGAAGATGGGCAAGAGAATTTTCATTGTCGTCGAGAAACTCAACGAACTCGAGATCATTGCCAAGGCGGCGCGGAAGTTCAATGTCAAGCCTAACCTCGGCATAAGGATAAAACTCGCCTCGAGCGGATCGGGCAAATGGGAGGACAGCGGAGGTGACGCGAGCAAGTTCGGACTCACGTCGAGCGAGCTGCTCAAGGCTCTCACGATTCTCGACGAGAAGAACCTGCACGACTCGCTGAGGCTCATACACTTCCACATAGGCAGTCAGATAACAAAGATAAGGCACATTCAGACGGCTCTGCGCGAGGCTGCCCAGTTCTATGTGCAGCTGCATAAGATGGGCTACAACGTCGACTTCGTGGACTGCGGAGGCGGTCTCGGGGTGGACTATGACGGCACACGGTCGCCCAGCAGCGAGAGTTCGGTCAATTATTCCATTCAGGAATATGTCAACGACTGTATATATACGTTTGTCGATGCGGCAAACAAGAACGGCATAGACCATCCCAACATCATCACCGAAAGCGGTCGGTCGCTCACCGCGCACCACTCGGTGCTCGTCATAGACGTGCTCGAGACGGCGTCGCTTCCGGAAATGTCGGATGACTTCGAACCGGGAGAGAAGGACCATCAGCTTGTGAAGGACCTGTACGAAATATGGGACAACCTCAATCCCCGTACCATGCTTGAGGACTGGCACGATGCCGAACAGATACGCGAGGAGGCTCTCGACCTCTTCTCGCACGGCATTGTCGACCTGAGAACACGTGCCGAGATAGAGAGCATGTACTGGAGTGTGTGCCGTGAGGTGAACAATCTCTCAAAGTCGCTCAAGCATATGCCGGAGGAGCTTAAGCGTCTTGACAAGATTCTTGCGGACAAGTATTTCTGCAACTTCTCGCTCTTCCAGTCGCTGCCTGACTCTTGGGCGATAGACCAGCTGTTCCCCATCATGCCTATACAGAGGCTCGACGAGCGTCCTACACGCAACGCCACGTTGCAGGACATCACGTGCGACTCTGACGGAAAGATTGCCAACTTCGTGACCAACCGCAGCATATCTAACGTGCTCCCGGTGCATGTGCTGAAGAAAAACGAGGGCTATTATCTCGGGGTTTTCCTCATCGGAGCCTATCAGGAGATACTCGGCGACCTGCACAATCTCTTCGGTGACACTAACGCGGTGCACATCAGCGTGAACGACAAAGGCTATCACATCGACCAGATATTCGACGGAGAGACCGTGGAGGAGGTGCTCGACTATGTTCAGTACAATCCCAAGAAACTGGTGAGGCAGCTTGAGACGTGGGTGACGAAGAGCGTTAAGCAGGGCAGAATATCGCTCGAGGAGGGAAAGGAGTTCCTTTCCAACTACCGCTCGGGGCTTTACGGATATACTTATCTTGAGTGAAACGCTTGGTGTGTGTCGTGTGCAGGTGGGCTCATATCGTCCTGCACACGGCGCTTCACTCGACTGCCAGTATGCATGCCGGGTGTTTCTATTATAATATAATAAGGTGTTATGAAGAATATTACGATAGTTAAGGTTGGCGGAGCCGTTGTCGAGGACGAGGCGAGACTTGAGGCTCTGCTCGACGATTTCGCCGCACTGGAGGGACCGAAGATGCTTGTTCACGGTGGTGGAAGGCGCGCCACGAAGGTAGCGGAGGCTCTTGGAGTGGAGAGCCGCATGGTGAACGGACGCCGCGTCACGGGCAAGGAAATGCTTGATGTGGTGACAATGGTCTACGGAGGGCTTATCAACAAGGACATCGTGGCGCGTCTTCAGGCGCGCGGTGTCAATGCGGCGGGACTTTCGGGAGCCGATATGGATGTGATAAGATCGGTGCGCAGACCTGTTACAGACGGTGTCGATTTCGGGTTCGTAGGTGATGTGCGTCATGTCGGAGCCGACCGTCTGAAGATGCTCATAGACGCGGGCATTACGCCTGTTCTTGCCCCGCTTACCCACGACGGGCACGGAAGCATGCTCAATACCAACGCTGACACAATCGCCTCTTCGGCTGCCACGGCTCTCGTGGAGTATTATGACGTGACGCTGGTGTTCTGTTTCGAGAAAAAGGGAGTGCTGCGCAATCCTGACGATGACGACAGTGTGATAGGACGGATAACACGTGAGGATTACGTGAGATATGTCGCCGACGGAACCATATCAGGCGGTATGATGCCTAAAATCGAGAATGCGCTCAATGCTGTAGATGCCGGAGTGAAGCAGGTAGTGATAACTCTTGCAACGGAAATAGGCAGGCATTCGGGCACTGTTATAAGCAAATGACATGCCCACGCGCCGCTTGCTTACGGGCAGCCGGTCGTTTCCTGTATGTCCTCCATACGTTTCCTTCAATTTGCTTATGCACCTTCTGCAATATCTTTATGTGTTCTCTTTAATATAATAATATGTATTATTTAATATAATAGTGTGTCCACTCTAATTTGATTGTATGTATTCTTTAATATGATTATGTGTCACCTTTGATGTGACTGCACGTCTCTTTTAAGACGGAAAAGCCTTTTCCGCTGTCCGCTTGTGTCGAACCCGGCGGGCGGAACGGATGCTTTCACAGCATAGAAGCGTTAATGTTAAAAAGAGTGAATTACTCCTCGGGTCTGTAACTTTTCATTCCAGCAAACGTCATTTAAACAGATATCAGATGAGAAATATCAGTTTCCGCAACGATGTCCTGCCGCTAAAAGACATTCTTTATCGGCTTGCACTGCGCATAACGACGAACCCTGAAGAGGCGAAAGACATCGTTCAGGATACGCTGATTAAGCTCTGGAACCGGCGGGAGAGCCTTGGTGAAATTGAGTCGATAGAAGGATTCAGTCTTACTATTTGCCGTAATATGGCACTGGACAGGGTCAGACTCCTTAAAGGAAAGAGCAATCCGCTCGACAGCGGGTACGCCGAGAAGGCTGACAACGCCTCGGATCCGCTGGAGAAAGCTACTCTCAAGGACCGCATCTCGATAGTAAGGCAGTTGCTCGACAGTCTGCCTGAGAAGCAGAAAAGCTGTATGCAGCTGCGCGATTTCGAGGGAAAGTCATACAAGGAAATAGCCGCTGTGATGGGAATAAGCGAAGAACAGGTAAAGATAAACATCTTCCGTGCCCGTCAGACGGTGAAAAAGAAAATTAAAGAATACGACAGTTATGGACTATAAATACATCAGTCAGCTTCTGGAACGTTATTGGGCGGGTGAGACATCGCTTGAGGAAGAGCAGATACTCCGTGCCTTTTTCAGCCAGACAAATGTGCCTGACGAGCTGAAACAATACCGTTGTCTGTTCCTTTATGAGCAGACAGAGCCTGCCGCCGACGTGCTCGGTGAGGACTTTGACGAGCAAATCATGTCCGTCATATCGCGTCCGCAGCCTGTCAAGGCACGCATGCTCACAATGGGACAGAGGTTCGCTCCGCTGTTCAAGGCGGCAGCTGTGGTGGCGATAATCCTTACGTTGAGCAATGCCGCACAGTCATCTTTCCGTGACGACGATTATACAAATGTCACGAGTTTCGAGCGTCCTGTGCAGGGCGTTTCGGTGGCGTTGAATGATTCGGCACGCACCGACACACTCAAACGGTCGGGTTTAAGCAACGTGAAATACGACGCTCCGGTGCTCTTAAAGTAGAATTTTTCTATGCTTTCTATATAATCATGTTTAGTAAAACAAAAAAGATGAAACTGTGAAGTTTCAAGTTCTCTCAAATTTTTCATAACATACTAACGTTGAAAACCGCCGGTACATGAACTTATGTACCGGCGGTTCTTTATTTGGTATGGGCTTTTCCGTGCGATGTCATGGCTTCTTTCTGCCTATACGGAGGGTGAGCTGGTAAAGCGACGGTATGAGAACGCATAGCGCGCAAGCCATGAATATGGCAATCTTATGTGTGTCTCCTCCGCACAGCTCGCTTATTGTCATGTTGTATGTGCCTGGCATCAGCGTCGTCATAACGAATACTACAGTGTTGTTTGTCCAGTGGAATGCGATGCCGGGAAGCACGCTTCCTGTGCGGTAATACATCCATCCGAGCAGCAATCCTGTGATTGTCGCGTTAAGACCTTGCGCCGCGTTGCCGTGCACTATTCCGAAAAGGACAGCCGATATGAATATCGCAATCCAGTGCATGCGCCTGTCAAATATCTTCAGCAGGTTTCGCAGTATGGCTCCTCTGAACACTATCTCTTCCGCAACCGGTGCTATTATGCCTATCGTGATGTATCCGAGGTCGTGGTTTATCATGTTGGCGTACATCTGTACCTGCTCGTTGCTTATGCGCAGATTTAGTGTCTCAAGAACGAACGACGCCACTGGCATCATTCCGATTGCCGTTGTCACTGTCCAGAAAAAGACACTCCACTGCCGCGTGTTGAAGTAGTCGCGCGACAAGACTGCCCATCGTCTCCATACGAACAAGGCTATGGTGATTGCGCTTGAAGCCAGTGAGCTCAGCACAAGTGCCGTCGCGTTGGCAGCCAGATTGTCCACTATCAGTCCCGCGCACTGCATCACGGCGAACTGTATTATTACGAACGCCACGAAGCACAAGGCAGCCTGCATGGTCTGTTCAATGTTTGTCTTCATTCCTCTTTATCCTTGCTGAATTGTTGTTCCACCAGTTTTCTGTCCATGCGCAGCTGTTCCCGGAGTTGTGCAAGGCTGTCGAACTTCTGCTCCCCGCGTATTCTGTGGATGAAAGAAACGAGCATCAGCTTGCCGTAGATGTTGTCGCTGAAGTTGAAAATGTTGGTTTCCAGCGACACGTCCATGCCTCCGAATGTCGGTCTTGTGCCGATGTTCATCATCGCCGGGCGCATTGCCATGCTCTGCTCTATGCGTGCCGTGACGGCATAGGCACCTTTTGCAGGTATCATCTGGCATACGGTGGCAGGGTCGATGTTGGCTGTTGGGAATCCCAGCTTGCGCCCTTCCTGGAAACCTTTTCTCACTGTTCCCGATATGGTGTAAGGATATCCGAGGCACTTTTCAGCCATTTCCACCTCACCGTCCTGCAGGAATCTCCTTATGACAGACGAGCTTACGTTGTATCCGTAGAGCGTGAAGGCGTTGGCATGAATCACTTCCATTCCCGCCTCTTTGCCGTATCTGACATAATCGGCGAATCCTTCCGCCCGTCCATGTCCGAACCGGTTGTCATAGCCGATGATGAGTTTGCGCACGTTGAGTCTCTCTTTCAGTATGCGGGTGATGAATTCTTCCGCGCTCAAAGAAGCCATTTCCATGTCGAAATGCAGCACCACGGCGTTGTCGATGCCTGTCTTTGACAGCATGAGCAGTTTAGAGTCAGGTGTGGACAGCAGCTGCGGGATGTAGTCGCTCTGCAGCACCTGCCTCGGATGGCGGTCGAAGGTGATGACTGTCGATTCCATTCCTGTAGCCTTAGCCTCGTCGGTCACCTGTCTGATGAGGTACTGGTGACCCCGGTGCACACCGTCGAAGAAGCCGATGGTTGCCACGCATGGCTGCATGGGCTGCATGTCCTTTCCCAGATGTATTGTCTTCATTTCAGTATGTTTGCGCTCCGCATACGTGTGCGGATGCCGTGTTATCGTATTCTTTTTGCCGTCAGACGTTTCACGCCTCTTATTATCTCTCCTATCCACAGCACGACAGACGTTCCGGCTATTATGCACAGCCATTCTTCGGCGGAGAGCGGTTCGGTGCGGAACATCTTTCCTCCGAAGGTCACGATGAGCCATTGTCCCACGAGGATGATGCACAGTGTGAGCAGCAGTCCCGGGTCTTTCAGCAGCTCGTTGAATGCCGAGTGGTTTGTGCCGAGCGTCTTAGCGTTGAACAGGTTCCACCACTGTATCATCACGAACGCCGTGAAGAATATTGTGAGAGCCTTCACACTGATTGCTCCGGACACCGAGCAGCAACGCTCGCAGTATATGAGCATGCCGAGCATCACGAGGAAGAAGAGCACTCCCATGGTCAGTATGCCGTACGCCATCTTGCGGTTTATGATGAAGTCGTTCTGATTGCGGGGCTTGTCTTTCATCACTTCGTGCGACGGAGGGAGCGATGCCAGCGCCATGGCAGCGAACGTATCCATGATCAGGTTCACCCATAATATCTGTGTGACGGTGAGCGGCAGCTCGGTACCTATTATAGAGCCGCCGAGCACGAGCAGCAGTGCCGTTACGTTTACTATGAGCTGGAAGAAGATGAAACGCTGTATGTTGCGGTAGAGCGAGCGTCCCCACATCACCGCCTTCACTATGCTCTGGAACGAGTCGTCTATCAGAGTGATGTCGCTGGCGTTCTTCGCCACGCTCGTGCCCGAGCCGAGCGACAGTCCCACATGGGCGTGGTTGAGTGCCGGCGCGTCGTTTGTGCCGTCTCCGGTCACAGCCACCACCTCACCGTGTTTCTGCAGAAGCTGCACCAGTCTCTGCTTGTCTGTCGGCCGTGCGCGGCTCATCACCTTGAGCGACTCCACCCGTCTGTAAGCCTCCTCGTCGCTCAGTGCGGCGAAGTCAGGTCCTGTTATCTGGTCGGTTGCAGGCGTATCGTCTTTCCATATGCCTATCTGTCGTGCTATCTCCACGGCTGTCGCCGACGTGTCTCCGGTGACAATCTTCACCTGAATGCCCGCCGAGTGACATTCGCCCACAGCATCCGGCACGTCCGTTCTCAGCGGATCGCTTATCGCCGCCACCGCCTGCAGCGTCAGACCTTCAACGTTCATCGCGTCAGTCTGCCTGCATGCGAATGCCAGAGTGCGCATTGCCTTGTTCTGATAAGCGCGCAGCTGTGCGGTGATCCGGGCTTTCTCGTCGTCCGTGATGTTGCAGAAGCCCATCACAATCTCCGGCGCGCCCTTCACGAAGAGCCAGTCCTTGCCGTCCACCTGTGCCACTGTCGCCATGTATTTCCTTTCCGTAGAGAACGGCAGACGGTCTTTTATCTCAGCCGTCCGGCGCATCTCAGCATAGTCTGTGCCCTTGTCTCTCAGCCTGAGCAGCAGAGCCACCTCCGTCGGATTGCCTATTCCCTTGCCTTCGTTGTCGATGTTGGCTGTGGTGTTGAGCGCGATGGCGCTTGCCATCAGTTCCTCGTGAGCCGTCACCACCATGTCTGACACCTGCATGCGGTTCTGCGTCAGTGTGCCCGTCTTGTCGGTGCATATCACTGTCGCCGCACCCATTGTCTCGCAGGCATGCAGCTTTCTCACGAGATTGTTGCTCTTGAGCATCCGTCGCATGTTGAGAGCCAGAGCCAGAGTCACCGCCATCGGCAGACCCTCGGGCACTGCCATGACGATGAGGGTGACAGCCATCATGAAGTAGTTGAGCGTCACCTCCGCCATCTTCAGATAGTCGGTGCCCTGCCACAGAGGATTTGTCATTATGTCGTGAGTGAGGAATATGACGAACGCCGACACCGAGACGCCAGTTCCTATCTTGCTTATGAGCTTCGCGAGCTTGCCGAGCTGTATGTTGAGCGGAGTCTTCACAGCCGTCATCTCCGTAGCCTTGCGCGCCACCTTTCCTATCTCCGTGCTGTCGCCGACGGCGGTCACCACTGCGACACCGTTGCCGTTCATCACCATTGTGGAGCGCAGCACCGTGTCGGACGGATAGGTCGCCTCCTTGTCGGAGGGTGTGTCGTCGGTCACGACGTGCTTGCTTATTATCGGTTCGCCCGTAAGCGACGACTCGTCTATCTGAAGGTCGGTTGACGCGATGAGCTTTCCGTCTGCCGGAATCTCGTCTCCCACCTCAATGATGACGACGTCTCCCACCACAACATCCTTGCGCGGAATCTCCGTCACCGTGCCGTTGCGCCTCACCTTCACGGGCGATTCCTCTCCCAGAGCCGTGAGAACGTCGAACTTCTTTGCGGCGTCTCGCTCGAAATAGAATCCTATTGTCGTCGCAAGGATTATGGCGAGCACTATTCCGATTGTCTCGATGAAGTCCTTGTGGAAGAACGCCAGGGCGAGCGAAGCCACTGCCGCCACGAGCAGGATTCTGATTATCGGGTCGTTGTATTTTTCCAGATAAAGCCTAAGCAACGATGTTCGCTTTGGCGGTGTGAGCAGGTTTTCGCCGTGTTCTCTCCGGCTTTGTTCCACTTGCTGGTCGTTCAGACCATACGAAAGGTTTTTCTCTTTTTCTTTGTCCATATGTTTAAAAAAGTGAGCTTGTCGCATTCTGATGTCGTGGCGGAACGCTTCCGACGCATTTCGGATATATAAATATCATCCAAAACTTATGCAAAGATAATGCCAGCAGCGAGTGGAAAGAAAGTTTGCTTTCAGTTTCCCGGACGCCGCTTATCTTATGCAAAGATACTGCAAAAGAGGTGCGCCACAAAAGAATTTTATTTATTTTTAAGATGTAGTCAGTCTTGTTATGACATGCTCCGGATGAGTTATGGCGTCACAGAGTGAACATGGATGCTTTATACAGCAAAGCATGATGCTCGTCTGTCACCATTGTCTGAAAAGCTCCACACCGAACCGGAAGCCGATGCCGTCGAACTTTCCGTTCTTCTGCGACACGAATATGCCCGTGGAGAACAGGCGTGTGGCGAAGCCGTATCCGTACTCCATGTAAGGGTGGAGGTCCTTCACCGTAAGAGCGTTGACATATATGCGTTCCTTCTCCATGAAACGCCCAGCCCACGGTATCCACGCCAGTATCATCAGAGGCGACTCATACGTGATGTTAGCCCTCACGTAGTATTGCGACGAGTTATACCAGTTTGAGTTGAGAAGCTCGAAGTCGCACGCCCAGTCGTCATACCATCCGCCCGGCAGATTGTTCTCGTGGAAGTTGCTGTAGTCAAGGAAGAAGCGGTCCTCTCCGCGGTGCGAGTAGAATCCTGCGCCTGCTCTCATCTGCAGCGACTGCAATGCCGAGATGTTCCATATGTACTGTCCGTCCGCCTCATACCGCTCATACTCCATGCTTGCGCCCAGCAGTCCCTTTATGCTCCGTTCGTAGTTGAGTGTCAGCACGGGTCCTCCGAACCCCATGGGGCGGTATTCCACCTCCACCACCGGTGCCGCCGAGGTGTATGCCGACGGCATGCCGAGCCTGTCGTAAGCCTTCTCGTGCAGAGCCGAACGGCGGTGTACTGACAGTCCAGCCATCATGCTCAGCTTACGTGATAGGTCGTAGTGACCCACGAGCCGCATGTTGAAGTCGTTGAAATAGGTCATGCCCTTCAGTCCGGCGGCTATGGAGTCGCCGAACATGTTGTTCACGGTCTTGAGAACTCTTGTGTTTGATATGCGGTTTCCGTTGCCCACTTTCAGCTGTATGTATCCGTTTCTGCCACGGTCGAAATAGTAGTTCAGCGGCAGGTCGAAGTAGAACCTTTTCTGCTTGAACGAGTATCCCGCCTTGAACCTTGCCGATATCAGATGGTTGGAAGAGAAGTAATAGTTGGCTCGCAGGTCGAACTTATACACCAGTCCTTTCCTTCCGCTGTACCCGAGATAGAGCGGGTTGAGCAGCGGACTGACGCGGAAGTGTCCCTGCCTGTTGTTGCCGAAGTCAGACTTTATGCGCCCGAAGAGATGCTCGCCCACGTTGTCCCACAGCTTATCGGTGAGTGTACGCTTCTTCCGGCGCGACGCAGTGTCGGCGGCTGCGGCTGCTTTCCCGCTCTCATACTCGTTGAAGAGGCGCAGCTCGTGAGGCGACAGCTCCTCGGGACGTATGCGGTTGAGCATCGCCGTGTCGCCCTTTCCGGCTATCGTGTCGGTGATGAGCCTCGGCAGACCGTGCATAGACGTATAGTCGACAGAAATGTCGTTGCCGAGGAATCTGAACCTCGCCGTCAGTCCGCATCTCTCAGGTATGAGCGTGCGCACGCCGTGCTCGCCCATCTGTATGTCCATGTGGAACTTCACCATGTCGTACTCTCCCTCCACATACATAGCCTGTATGCGTCCTGCCGTGGGGTCTACGGTAGCCGAGCCTTTCACCAGCCGCGTGTTGTCGAGCTTGGGGCTGAACTCTATGCGTGCCGTTCCGTCCTTCCTGCGGCTCACGCGGTAGCGGTAGTAACGCCTGTTGCGGCGGTAGAATGGTGAGAGGATGTTGTTGTCGATGAGCAGTTCTCCGTAGACGTCGGGCATGAGATATTTGAGCACCGTGGGCATTATCGTCTTGCTGCGCGGTATGGTGGAGCGCGAGAGAATGGTCTTCACGTCCATGTCGTCCATGCTTCTGAACACCATTCTGGAGTAGCTCTCGCCCACATACTCGCGTTTTCCGCCGTGCGCCACGGCATACATCGACGGTATTGCCATAAGTATCGCGTTGCGGCGACGGGTCCTTATGCCGAACTTCATGTACGAATAGAGCTCGGCAGGAGCCATGCGCACCGAGTCCATTGCCGCGGCGTAGGCGAACACGCGCTTCATCAGCAGCGCGTCGTCTTTCTGTGATGCCATTGCCGGGCGTGGCGCGAGGCACAGCATTAAAAGCGTTATGATATAGCCACGGACTGTGTCCATCGGTGATGATATTGATGAAAACGGGTGGAAAGAGAGTTTTTCCCAGTTATCCGAGCGCCGTTTTCATTTTACAAAAGTAATGCAATAATTTGATAAAAACGGAAAATCCGCAGATAAAAATATATCTGCGGATTCGCTCTTCGTGGGCCAACCAGGGCTTGAACCTGGGACCTCCAGATTATGAGTCTGTTGCTCTAACCAACTGAGCTATAAGCCCGAGAAACCTCATTGGTGAGGATTTCGGGTGCAAAGTTATAAAGTTTGGCTCAAACTACCAAATTTTTTTGAAGAAAAATGATGCCACAGCGTCCTTTAACCTCTTTTTTGTAAGGACGTAGGCGTTTGTGTGCGGTGTGGCGGGTGCATGAGGACTGCGGTGTGGCGGTGTGCCGGGGCTGGTGTGGAGTGGTGCGGAGAGACTGACCGGGGGACGTGGCGTAGAGGAGGGGACAGTAGCGTGCGTATGTGTGCATATGGTCAACTAAAAAGGCGCGGAGTGTTAAACGCTTCCCCGCGAGAATCGTCCGCAGGCGCGAGGGGAAACGTGTGACGCTGAAAAACGTGAATATTCGCGCTTTGCGCAAGTGACTGACAGTCAGGAGTATAGATTTGCTGACGCCGCGAGAGAAAGTTTCCTGAGTTGCGAAAGAGGCTTTTCCGTGCTGTCAAAGAGGCTTTTCCGCATGGCGGAAGAGGCTTTGCTGAGGTGTGGAAAAGCATGTCCGGTGGGGCGGAACGGGCTTTATGGCATATGAAAGGCGGAAAAGACGCGGTTCAATTGACGTCTTTTCCGCCTCAAAGGCGTGTGATATGGTGTCGCGGCAATCTCTTTCGCGTGTCGCGGAGGAGATTTTTTGGGAGAGTATTTTAAGTTAAATTTTAAGCAGATATTCCAAAATACGACATATGAGTGATTTTATAATGCCTGTCAATTCAGGACATCTGCTTGGCACCCGTCTGCCCTGCGACGGTTCATTCCACCAATACCTTGACGTTCTCTCCAGCACTCCTCACGATGAATATGCCGTCGGAGGGCATCTCAGCCTCTGTCACTCCGCATGTCACCATGGTGCCGTCGGTGCGGTAGACAGCCATCGGAGAGTCAGAGCTTATGGTGTTCCGGCTCACGCTCACTCCCTTATGAGCCTGCGTGTTGTCGCTGATGGCTGTGGTGAGAGGCGTGTAGCGCGAGTTCTGCGCTATTATGGCTTTTGTCAGTTCGAGCCCTCTCACGTCATACTCTCCCGACTTGTCCGTTCCGGCATAGTCCATCATGATGATGCCGGTAGCACCCTGATCGGTGTCGGGCGAGTTGAGAACGTCGAGCAGAGCCTTGCTTGTGCGTGCGGCATTGTCGCGGTAGCCGTCGGAGCTGGAGCCCTTTGTGTAGCCCGAGGCGTGGTTGACGCACCATCGTGTGGACTTCGCCGCCATCCTTATGTCGAGCATGTGGAGCATCGCGTCAATCTTCCTGTCGATGCCGTCGTCGCCCGTACAATCGTAGAAATCCTGCACGAGGGCTCGCTCTTCGCTGCCGTCAGCACCGGTGATGACAGCCTTTGTCTGGTCCTGATACAGGTCGCTGTGGCTCCATCCCGTGATGTATGCGCCGTGAGGACCGTTGTCGTAGGTGTCGCGGCTCATCACAAGAATCTTCCCTCTTATGTCTCCAATGGTGAGACCCTTGCGGAATCCGGCGATGTATCCGTCCAGAGCCTCCGCTGTGAGACTCTTGTCCATGAGTGCCTGCCACTGTGTCTGTATGCCTGTACGGCTGTCGCTCTCGTGGCGCATTATCACTATGGCGAACTCGCCGGGGTTCTCCTTCAGCTTGTCGCGCAGTGTGAGCAGTGCGTCGTCGAACGATATGGCGGTCTTTATGATGCCGTGATATATGTGCAGATATGTGCCTTCCGTGCCGTTCTCAACCTTCGGGCGCAGGTCGAAGGCACGTATGCCGCAGTCCCACTGCTGGCTTATGGTGAGGTCTTGCGTCTGTGCCGTGCCCGGTCCGAGCAGTGTTCCGAGCGCTCCTGAAAAGCCCTCTCCTGTGGCGGAGTCGTGTGTTCCGGGTATGGAGAGGTCGCTCACGTAGGTGTTGTCTGGCAGGGGAGTGATCCAGTTGTCGGCAGAAACCGGCATCGCGGCAGCCATTGCAGTTATGACCGCCGCCATGAATTGTAGTACGTTTTTAGTCATAGTGTATGGTTTTTTATGTGTTACGGTCTTTCTTGCGTGGCTGCTCAGTGGTCACGGCAGCTTGCCTTTGTCAATCATGTCCTTGAATATGGACAGTCCGTATCTGATGGAGCTCAGTCCGAACAGTTCGGTGTGTATGTCCTCGGGAGCCATCCAGAAACATTCGGCTGCGTCGTCTCCGGCGCGCAGCTTCGTGGTGTCAGTCACGCGGCAGAGGAAGAACAGGTCGAGCGTGGGTATGTCGATGCCGCTGAAGCGGTAGGAGTTGGGCAGGCTGAACATATAGCGCGGTGAGGTGATTTCGAGTCCCGTCTCCTCCCTCACCTCACGTATGACGCCCTCCTCAGCCGTCTCTCCCGCGTCGGCGAATCCTCCGGGCAGGTCGAGCGTGCCTTTTGCAGGCTCTCTGAGCCGCCTCTCCACGAGCAGCCTTCCTTCGTTGTCGAGTATGAACGCCGCGTTTGAGGAAGCCGGGTTCACAAAATATTCGAATCCGCAATTGTCACATTTCTTGCTTTTCACGCTGTCTGTCGTGAAATGGCTGCTGCCGCATACCGGGCAGAAAGCAAATTTTTCGGTTATCCGCATGATAATAAGCTGTCTGATTGTAATGTTGTTTTTTTTGTCCGGGACAGCCTTTAGTTGTCCCGTCACACTGCAATATTATGAAAAAAAAGTTATCTTTGCAAGTAAAAGGTTTTAATATTTACAAAGACGATATGAGATTGAGAATTATGGCATTGGTGCTGGCAGCATCGGCGGCATGGCTCGCCGCTCCTGCCCAGAGAGTGTTTGACATGGACTTGTGGCAGGGCAAGGTGAAGGTGAAAGGCAGCGATCCTGCCGACACGGCTAAGGTGAGGGTGTTCCTGCCCGAGGCGAAGAACGCCACCGGACGTGCGGTGGTGATATGCCCCGGAGGCGGATACGAGCATCTGGCGATGGGACATGAGGGTTACGACTGGGGACCCTTCTTCAACGACATGGGCATAGCGGCGGTGGTGCTGAAATACCGTATGCCGCACGGCAAGCCTGAAGTGCCGGTGAGCGACGCCGAGGAGGCTATGAGACTTGTGAGGCGCAACGCGGCGAAGTGGAAGATAAATCCTGACGACGTTGGCATAATGGGATTCTCGGCTGGCGGACATCTTGCATCAACCATTGCCACACACTCCACGGGCGACGCCTTGCCCGATTTCCAGATACTGTTCTATCCGGTCATAACCATGCTGCAGGGCTACGCGCATCAGGGCTCGCGCGACAACCTGCTGGGCACCGACGTGAAGAAGAAGACGGAGCGTTACTATTGCAGCGACAGGCATGTGACACGCACGACACCGCGAGCCTGCATCATCCTTAGCGACGATGACGACATCGTGCAGCCCTCAAACGGGGTGAACTATTACATCGAGCTGTTCCGCTACGACGTGCCGGCGGCTCTCTATGTGTATCCTTCCGGAGGTCACGGGTACGGACTGCAGAGCAGTTTCAAGTATCATGTGGAGATGATGCTCGACCTCAGGGCGTGGCTGCGGAGCTTCTGAGAGTGACGCTCGTGGCGGCTTCCGGTCTGAGGAACGTGCAAGGGGGCTGAGACGCATGTTGTCTCAGCCCCCTTGCTTATGCGCGTGCGCCTCCGGCATAGGTGCGCCGCCGTTCATAGAAGAGCCTCTATCTCGGCATTGACGTCCTTCATCTGGGCGTCGCGCTTCACCACGTTCACGTTCTTGTCGAGAAGGAAGAATGTGGGCACAGCCTGCACGTTGTAGTTGCTCAGCACCTTTGTGTTGTTGTCGTCCATGCGTACGCTTATCCACGGAAGGGCTGCCGTCTTTGTCTTCCAGAAGTGTTCGTCGGCGTCGACAGACACCTGGTATATCTCGAATCCGCGGCTGTGGTACTTGTTGTATATGTCGCGCATCATCATGATGCGGTCTGCCGAGCCGTCGCCCGAGAAGAGATGGAAGTCGAGCAGCACCACCTTGCCCTTGAGGTCTGACAGCCTCCGCACGTTGCCCCGGTTGTCCTTGAGCACTATGTCTATTATTCCGGATGTGTCTACGACGTCGGGATTGATGGTCTTAGCCATCTCGTTCCTTATGATGCGCACGTTTTTCATACCCTCGATGGCTATGTTGTGGAGGTTGGCTCCGCGCTCCGCCTGCGGGTAGAAAGTGTCCCAGCTTGTGGCGACTGCGGCAAACACCTTCACGTCGTCCTCACTGTTGCGCGGGTTGAAGATGAGCATCGACCTGTAGCCCATGCTTATTGTCTGGAAAAGGGCGAAGTAGGCGTATGCCTTCATCGGCTCCTTGTATATGTAGTCGGTCTTCACTCTTGTCTTGTAGGCGTCTATTGTCTTTGCCACACTGTCGTTCACTGCCTGTATGTTGAGCGTGGGGTCGGCTGCGATGGCGTTGATGTCGCGCTGCAGCCGCATCTGCATGAGCGTGAGCTCCTTTATCTTCGAGCAGTCGTAAGAGCCTTTCACCTCATAGGCTGACGCCATTGCGGGCCATGCGGCGTTCACTTCTATCGTCTCCGTGGAGTCTACGGCGATGTTTATTATCTGTCCGGCTATGCGCAGGCGGTAGAACTCCGGCGTGACAGGGTCTTTGCCGCTGAACGAGAACGAGCCGTCTTCGGGCAGTCTAACCGAGTCTGCCGTCACCGGACCGTTGAGGCTCATGTGCTCCAGATAGAGTATGGAGTCCCTGGCATCGGTTATCTTTCCGGTGATGTGGAATTTTCTTTCGTTACATGACGATATTGCCATGAGCATGGCGATGATTGCAGCGAAGGTGATATGGCTGTATCTGTTGTACGTCTTCATATGCAGTGTGATGTGTTGATTTGTTGTCTGCAAATTTAACAAATTTTTTCGTACGCAATGCTCTTCGGGTGATATTTTTTAATAAAACAGTGCCTGCGTACGCAATGACAGGCTGCTCTCTGATTGCCGGGCGCAGCCTGTTTTTTTATAAAACAGACAAAGGGCAGACCCGAGAGCCTGCCCTTTGCCGTAAAAAGGATGGCGTGCGTGGCGGTTCAATATTTTATCCTGATGAACTTCACGCCGTGCGACGGAATGAAATAGCGCGTGTCTGACGTGCTGATGTCCTTCTGCCGCCACAGGTCGCGTGCGTAGCTGAGGCTGCCTATACCGAGCTTCCCGAAGTATGAGGAGAAGTCTACCGTGGCGTCGCTGTCGCCCAAGTTGAATATACCCACGGCATAGCTGCCGTCTGCGAGCGGGCGTTTCCATATCTGGATGTCACCGTCGGAGACCTCGCGTTTTGCCTGCTTGCCGAGTATGTCCTGGTTTACGGCGTTCACCTCATTGTTGCACAGCAGTGCGAGAGTGAAGTCGTCGATGCGCGAGATGTCGCAGCCTATGAGCATGTTGGAGGCGAGAAGCGACCATAGCGAGATGTGTGTGTACTGCTCGTCAGGTGTGAGTCGTGTGTCGCGCAGGTTGTCGCTCCATCCCACCATGCCCACGATGAGCATGTCGGGGTCGTTCCAGTGCCCGGGCGCGGCGTACGGATGAAGGTCTGCCTGACGCACGAAGCCGATGTCGTAGAGCGACTCCCATGTGTCGGTTATGTCGCCCGTGGTGCGCCATGAGTTGGCGTCGACCACCGGACCCCATTTCCATACATCAGCCATGCCGTACTGGCAGAGACTGTAGAATATGTCGCGTGGCTGCTCGCGAAGGTATTTCTGCATGTGCATATAAGGACGGGCGTATGCGGCGAGGCTTCTGTCGGTAGACTTGTCGAACTCGCGCGAATAGCCGCACCAGTCATATTTCAGATAGTCTATGCCCCAGCTGTTGTATGTCTTGGCGTCTTGCTCCTCATGACCGAGCGAGCCGAGATAGTTGCCGCAGGTGCGGTCGCCGGGCGACGAGTATATTCCGAACTTCAGACCGTTGGAGTGCAGCCAGTCGCCCAGACCTTTCATGTCGGGGAACTTCTCGTTCACGGCGATGGTGCCGTCGGCGTTCCGCTGCGGAGCTTCCCATGCGTCGTCAACGTTGATGTAGCTGTAGCCGTAGTCGGCGAGCCCTTTCTCTATGAGGGCACGTGCCGAAGACATCACTTTCTCCTGCGATACGCTGAGGCCCCAACAGTTCCAGCTGTTCCAGCCCATGGGAGGTGTGAGCGCTATCTTGTCTCCCACCTTTATCGTGAACGGCTGTTCTGTCTTGCCTTTGGCGTTCTCTGCCACGATGGTCATCTCATAGTCGCCGCGCTCTCTGATGCTTCCGCTTATCACACCGTTGGCTTTATCGAGTGTGAGACCTTCCGGAAGATTGTTCACGGAGAACTTCATCGGACGCTCGCCTGACACCGGTATACGGAAGATGACGGGTGAGCCGGGACGCACTCCGTATACCAGCGGACCGTTGTAGCGCGGTGTAGCCGGAGCGGGTGGGGTGAGGATGTATTTCGGGATATATGAGAAGACTGCCTTCTTGCCTGTCGTGGCGTCGGTGCATGTCACTTTTATCTGTACGCACTTGCCTTTGCTGTAAGCCAGGTCGAACGGTTTCGCCCCGTTGCCTTTCACCGTCAGCTTCCTGTTGATGTGCCGCAGGCTCTGTCCGTTCTCCGTGTCGGTGACGTCGATGTCGAGGATGAGGCGTACGGAAGATTTGTTGGTGTTCTTTATGGTGGCTGTGCATACAGGGTTGTCGCCTGACGATTTCTGGACGAAAACAGCCTTCATGCCGTCTATGCGGCTCGGAACGCTGACGCTTACACCGCTTCCGAACATGCCACCGGGGTCGTTGCCGTTGTACACTCTCACTGCGAGCACGTTCTCCTTGCCCCATCTTATGGCTTTGCTTGAGGCGGATACGGAGTAGGTGCGCGGCTCTTCCCATTTTGACACGTATCCTTCTTTGTCACCGGGTGTGCTTCCAGTCTTGCCGATAAGCACTCCGTTGAGATATGTCTCGTCGGCATCGTCTATCTTGCCCATGACGAAGAGCACGGTCTCTTTGATGTCGGAGTTGTCGAGCATGGACTCGGGCAGGGTGAAACGTATGCGGTACCACGCGTAGTTGTTCGGATTGCTGATGCCCTGATCGGTCCATGGCTTGAGCATGGATAGTGATTTCCACCGGCTGTCGTCGAACGTCGTGTTTTTCCATTCCATATTGTCGCCTTTCTGGAATTTTGCATCTGTCAGTTTCAAAACCTGGGCGGTGGAGCCCAGCATGGTGGCGACAGACAGATAAAATGTCAGTAATATTGATTTCTTCATATCAGGTTGTATGGTTTGATTGTTCGTTGTCGTGACACATTATATAATATATAACGTTTGAGGTATGACTCTACAAAGATATAATAAAAATCACCAGACGTGGCAGACTTGCCTGTGTTTTTTTCTTTTTAAGGTCATATGATGGGGTGTTTATATCAAAAAGACAAACACGCATGTGTTTTCTTACAACTCATTTGCCGCGCTACGGTTTTAGTGTATCTGTGTCGCTGCGCTGTGACGGAGATATGAAAAGGGACGCGCCTTGGCGGAGCGTCCCTTTATAAAGAGGTTTCCCGATGGTGCGGGATGTGTTTTCAGTATTTTATTATCTTCTCGCTCGATGAGCCTGACTTGCCCTTTACGTTTACGATGTAGAGTCCGTCAGGAACATCGGTCACGTCAACGTCAACGCTGCCATGACCTTTTCCAGACTTCATCTTCTCACCGTGGACGGTGACAAGCTGCCATTTGAACTTGTCGCCGCTGTTCTCGGTAATGGTGAACTTGTCGTGAACGCGGCGCGGGTCGACGCTTATGGTCTTGTCGCCGCCGGCAGACACCGTGCTCTCTATGGAGTTTGTGGTGTTTATTATCGGGCGTTCGGCTGTGACAGAAGGACGCAGGTTCTCTACGACGGGCCATCCGTCCTCATCCCATGTCACCTTGTCGAGGAACACCTTACGTCCCGAATCTATGTCTTTTGCGTCGTATCCGTGATACAGCATCCAGTGCTGTCCGGCATCGTCGAGCACGAGTTCTGAGTTGTGACCGGGACCTACGACGTCAGGACTGCGGTACATCAGGTTGGAGAACTGGTTGTCGAGGGCGCGGTCTCCCACTTTGTTGACATACGGACCCATCAAGTTCTCGGAGCGTGCCACAACCACGTGATAGGTGCTGTTGGCTCCGTCGCAGCACGAACCGGCTGAACCGAACAGGTAGTAATATCCGTCGCGCTTTATTATGTAAGTGCCTTCCGTGAGCGTGCCTGCTATCTGCACCTTCTCAGCTCCGGGCTTTACGGAGAGTCCGTCGTCTGAAAGCTCAATGCCGTAAATGCCGCGGAACGAGCCCCAGAAAAGGTATTTCCTGCCGTTGTCCTCAATGTAGAACGGGTCGATACTGTTCTGTACGCCTATCTCATTGCTTATGAACAGTTTCTTGGCATTGAGGAACGGTCCCTCGGGACTGTCGGCTACAGCGCAGCCTATGCCGCATTCCCATTCTCCGCCCCATGCCGATTTGGAGAAGTAAAGCACGTATTTGTCGCCTATCTTGTTGATGTCGGGAGCCCAAATGCCACCGTTCGGCACCATTGTAGGACGTGTGGCTTCGGTGAAGGCGGTGCCTATGAAGTCCCAGTCGACAAGATTCTTAGACTTGTATATAGGTGTGTTGCGTGTGTCTTCCGTGCCGTACAGATAGTAATAACCGTCGTCGGCGCGTATCACAGTCGGGTCGGGGGCACTCACATTGATGACAGGATTGCTGTATGTATCGGTGCTCTCTTCCGGCTTTTCGGGCTTTATCATCTCTTCAGGAACGCTTGCCGTGCTGCCGGTAACATCCACATTCACCGTGCTGAAAGGCGAACCGTTGTATGAGGCGTTGACAGTCTGCACTCCTGCGGTGTAGCTTCCGTCGGGCAGGACGAGCGTTATCTTGCGGGCGTTGTATGCGTTTCCGGGCTGGTTTACCTTGCGCACGCCGTCTTTCTCACCACCTATGAACGAGTTGCCACCGGCAACCACCTTTCCGTCGGAGTTCATCACGTAGTATTCGAAAGTCTCGTTGCCTACGGCTCCGGCAGGCATGTCCCAAGTAAGAATGAGTTTTCCGTCTGCCACTTCAGCCTTCAGATTCTCCGGCTTCTGCGGTGTCAATACTGTGGTGTTGGGATTCTTTGTGGCTGAGAATACGTTTTTCAGTCCGTTGATTCCGCTATAGAACGTCTCGTCGGACGACTGCGAGACAGTCACATAGTCGTTTACGCCGTCACCGTTGTAGTCTATGAATACCAGACATCCTTCCGAACCGCCTCCCATGCGTATGCTTTCTTCAAAGGAAGCGTTGCCGTCGCCCATACCGATGAAGCATGTCTGGGCACTGACTTCAGGCGACCATCCGAGGTTGAATATATCAAAGTTGCCGTCGCCGTCCCAGTCCATGGCTCCGTATTGGCGGTTTGTGCTGTTCTGTCCGCGCATCTCCGATGTTCCGGCGGCGCCTTTTGCGGTGTATGTCACGCTTCCGTCTGGTGCGATGGAAGAGGTGTATACGCCGTAGACATAGTTCTGTCTGCCGTCTCCAGCCCATCCTGAGAGGTAAATGTCAGGTGTCCCGTCGTTGTTGAAATCGGCTACGGCAATGCCTCCCTCGGATATAGCCGGTATGGCTCCGTCGGTGACATATTGTCTGCGGAAGTGTCCCGGATGCTCCGGATCGTTGAGGAACATGTCGGTGAAATGGGTGTTGTTGCCGTCAGTTGTCCCGAGTTCGTCACGGTCGTTGGAGTTGGAGTTGATGAAGAAGTCAACATATCCGTCGTTGTTGAAGTCGTATGCGAGCACCTGTCCGCACTCGAAATGATACTTCTTTCCGTCCTGTCCGTATTCGAGAACGTACGGGTCGGTGAGGAAACGGCTTATCTCGAATACGCCTCCGCCTCTGTTCAGGAGAATGACATTGGCGTCCGTGTATGTCGTCGGGTCACCGCTCTTGTTCGTGTGATAGCCCATTCCGACGATGTCGGGCAGTCCGTCGTTGTTGAAGTCGGCTACATCTCCGGAGAGAATATAGCGCATGTCGAAATCCGCAGGGTTGCCCTCAGAGTCTATAAACTTAGGTTTGAGCTGCTCGAACGTACCGTCGCCGTTGCCGAGGAATATTCCCTCGCGGCTCACGTTGTCCACGAACGGCTCATCGTTGTATGTCCTTCCGGCTGTCTCGAAAGCCACCACGTCCATTATACCGTCCTGATTCATGTCGCAGGCAGAGAGTGAAGGTCTGTCTGCCACGTTGATGTTGATGCCTTCATTGAAGTAAGACAGGTTGTTGTTCACGTTTCCGACAATGACCCATCTCAGCCTTCTTCCCGGTTCGGCAAGCATCACATGCGTCTTTCTTGTCTTTTCCCAGCTCTGCACTCCTGCGTCGTTTGTGGTCTGCGAGCCTATGCCTGCCATTATGAGGTCGCGCAGTCCGTCGTTGTTCACGTCGATTGCGACGGCATTGGAGTTGTGCGCTCCCCATTCCATGTTTATCGGACTGCTTGGCAGATTTGTCTGAGCCTGTATCGCTGAGACTGTCAGCAGCATTCCGATCAGAGTAGTTGTTTTTTTCATTTCAGATGTTTTAATTATGAAAATTAGATAAAATGATAATCTGTCCGGGCGTATGTCCGGTGTGATTCCGGCATTTGAGGACGGTCTGTTCCGGCTGTCTGGCGGACAGAAAAAGCGTCTTCTCTTTGACGGAAAAGATGAGAGTGGCATAATGCGGTGTGCTTGTCACCGCATTATGAATAAGTATGTCTGCTCCCGTGAAGATGTCCACGTTCTTTCTTCTCACGCTTTTTGTGAACTGTAAGAGCGTTTCCCGTCTTGTGCGGGAGCAGATTCACATGTGTTCATTTCTCTATGTCAGCCGACGGGGGAGCCGCTTTCTTGTCGGCACCCCATGCTTTGTTAGGATGGCGACCCATGACAAGAACCAGCTTTCCCCCGTTCTTTATGTCGTCGTGGGTGAACCATGGCTGGTCCAAAGGCTTGCCGTTGAGAGTCGCGCTCTGTATGTATTTGTTCTCGTCAGAACAGTTTTCTGCGTCTATCTCGAATATCCTGCCGTTCGGAAGAGTCACTTTCACATTGCTGAACAGCGGACTTCCGATGTTGTATGACGGAAATCCGGGAGTCACGGGATAGAATCCTATGGATGAGAACACCACGAAGGAGGTCAGTCCTCCGCCGTCCTCATCGCCCGGAATGCCCATCACGTCGTTGCGGAACCATGTCTTCAGCACCTGTCTCACGCGCTTCTGGGTTTTCCAAGGCTGCCCTGCGTAGTTATATAAATAAGGTATGTGCAGTGAGGGTTCGTTCGCCATGGTGAACTGCCCGATGTTTCCGGTCTGGTCGGGCAGTTGTGTGTAGAACTCACGTTTGCCTCTTCCCATCGGCTCTGCGAACGTCTGGTCGAGGTTTCTCGCAAAGTTCTCGCGTCCTCCCATGAGGTTTATAAGGTCTGCCATGTTGTGTTGCACGTCCCAACGGTATGTCCATCCGTTGTTCTCATCGTATGCGTCGCGTGCTCCTATTCCTCCTGAAAAACGGTAATCGAATGGTTCTATGAAGTTGCCATCCTTGTCTTTGGGATGGAAGAAAGCCGTCTTGCTGTTGAATATCGTGCGGTAGTTGCGTCCGAGCCGTGCGTAATGGGACGCCTTGGCGGTGTCGCCCATGAAGGCGGCGATGCGTGACAGACACCACATGTCGTATGCCGTGCCGAGCGTAACAGCCACCGGCTGTCTCTTCTCGAATCCCGATACGTTCGGGTCGGTCTCCTTTTCACCTTCGCGCAGTGCGGGTATGTATCCGTTCTTCTTGTAGAAATCGTCTATCCATCCGGCTTTGTTGCCCGACCACGGAGCCAGAGTCTTCTCCTCGATTCCCTTCCGGCAGTATTCGAACGCGCGCTCCGCGTCCACCTTGACACCTTTATAAAGAGCGTCGGCTACCATTGCCACGCCGTGGTTTGAGTTCATGCGCCTTGAGTCACCGGTTATTTCGGGGAATGTGGGCATCCATTCCGTCCCCATCTGTTCAGCCATACGCAGGTATGACTCGATGATATGGCTCTGCTTCTCGGGCTCGATGAGAGTGCGCAATGGATGAGCCGCGCGGTAAGTGTCCCATATCCAGTCGTCGGTATAGAACGGTGTGCCACCGTCATCATGCACCTGTCCGTCGTAGGCACTGAAGTATCTGCCGTCCTCGCTAAGGCATACCGGACGCTCGAACGTGCGGTAATAAGATGTGTAGAGCACTGTCTTCTGGTCTTCCGTGCCCCCTGTGATCCTTATTTTAGACAGAGCCTCATTCCACACCTTGCGTCCTCTTTCCGCCACCTTGTCCACATCGTAGCCGTCCTGTTCGCGCATCAGGTTCTTGCGAGCCTGTTCCTCGCTTATGAAAGACACTCCGTAGCGCAGTCTCACCTTCTGTGTGCCGTCCTTGTATCTCAGCACCGCGCATGCGTTGTTGCCCTGTGCCATTGACGTTCTGCCGTCAAAGCCGTCGGCTGCGAGTATTCCCGTTGATGCCGGAGCAGTTTCGGTCTCCACATAAACATACACCCTTGTCCTGTCGTTGAGCTGCTGGTAACCGCTCACATAGTTCTTTCCTATTCTCATCATTCCGTTTGCGGAGTTGATGATGACATACACCGGCTTGTCCTTCCTGTAGAACTGAAGCTCATACACGGCACTCTGTCTGTCCACGGCATAGCGCGCCCTCATGGTGTTGTCGTCGAGTTCGATGTCGAACGAGTATGGGGTTATGCGCTCATGGTCGTAGTTCACCGGAACCACCGGGCTCAGTTCGCTCCTCTGACTCGGGCTTATGCTGAATGCCGAACGTTCGCGGTGGTTGGTCACAATCATAGGCAGTCCGTTCACATATTCCGACGTGTAGTCAGCCCTTGCGGGGTAAACTCTAAGCATGCTGTTGGGAAGCTGCACCGTAGCGAAGGTAGGTACGAGCAGGTGACTGATGTTTCCGATGTACGGATTGACATAGTCCACCGGTTCCTTTGTCTGTGCTCCGGCAGTTCCGCACAGCGTAATGCACATGGCAGCAGCCACAAGTGAGATTATTCTTTTCCTCATGTAATAATTGCGTTTTTTTAATATAATGGTAAAGTAAAAGGACTGTTTCTGTCTCAGATTTGTATTGTTGAATGAAAATCCCCGTACAGACACGTGTCTGCACAGGGATTTTTATTTCATAAGCCCGTTCAGTCTATGTCGCTGTTGTGGTCAAGACTGTCGTTGAACGGTTTCGGTTCGTGTCTGTCGTTGCCGTCTGCCGGCTTGTGCTCGAAGCGGCGCTGTGCTCTGCGCTCGCCGTTCTCGCGTCCCGGTCTTGGGCGACGCTCTCCGCGCTCCGGTCTCTGTCTGCGCTCATGCTCGGCATAACCTTCCGGTTTCGGAATGAGTACGCGGTGAGAGAGCTTGTATTTTCCGGTCTTCGGGTCAATCTCCATGAGCTTCACCTTAATCTTGTCGCCTTCCTTTATACCGGCGTCCTCCACCGTCTCAAGGCGTTTCCAGTCTATCTCAGATATGTGGAGCAGACCGTCCTTGCCCGGCATTATCTCTACGAAACATCCGTAAGGCATGATTGAGCGTACCGTTCCCTCGTAGATCTCGCCCACTTCGGGTATTGCCACGATGGCTTTTATCTTGCTCATTGCGGCTTCTATGCAGTCCTTGTTTGCCGCGCTCACCTGTACCTTGCCCACACCGTCGATCTCGTCGATGGTTATTATGGCACCGGTGTCTTCCTGTATCTGCTGTATGATCTTGCCGCCCGGACCTATCACCGCACCGATGAACTCCTTGGGAATCTCAATCTGTACGATGCGCGGAACCTGCGGTTTGAGCTCAGGTCTCGGCTCGGCTATTGTCTCGGTGAGCTTGCCGAGGATGTACTCCCGTCCGGCTTTTGCCTGCATGAGAGCCTTCTCCAGAATCTCGAAGCTCAGTCCGTCGCACTTGATGTCCATCTGTGTGGCTGTCAGACCGTCCTTTGTTCCTGTTGTCTTGAAGTCCATGTCGCCGAGGTGGTCCTCATCGCCGAGGATGTCGCTCAGCACGGCATACTTGTCTTCTCCGGGGTTCTTGATGAGTCCCATGGCAATTCCGCTCACCGGTTTCTTCATCGGAACGCCTGCGTCCATCAGCGCGAGTGTGCCCGCGCAGACTGTCGCCATGGATGACGAACCGTTGCTCTCGAGAATCTGCGATACGAGGCGCACGGTGTAGGGGAAGTCCTCCGGTATCTGCCCTTTGAGTCCGCGCCATGCCAGATGTCCGTGTCCTATCTCGCGGCGACCCACACCCCGCTGTGCCTTAGCCTCTCCTGTGCAGAACGGCGGGAAGTTGTAGTGCAGCAGGAAACGCTGGTATCCGCGGTCGAGCACGTCGTCAACGAGTTTCTCGTCGAGCTTCGTTCCCAGTGTACAGGTGGTGAGGCTCTGTGTCTCTCCACGTGTGAAGATGGAGCTTCCGTGCGGCATCGGCAGCGGTGACACCTCACACCAGATGGGGCGTATCTCGTCTGTCTTGCGTCCGTCGAGGCGTTTGCCCTCGTCGAGAATGCAGCGGCGCATAGAGTCGCGCATCACATCGTCGTAGTAGCGGCTTATCATTCCGTGCTTCTCTTCGAGCTCCTCGGGTGTCAGGTCAGCGTGTGCGGCGTCATATTCTGTAGTGAAGTCCTCTATGATCTGTGCGAAAGCCTCCTCGCGTTTCTTCTTGTCGTGGTCGCCAGCCTCGGCAATAGCGTAGCACTTGTCGTATGTCTTGCGGCGCACATCCTCGCGCAGTTCGTCGTCGTTCACCTCATGGCAGTACTCGCGCTTCACGTCGGTGCCGAGCTCTTTCGATAGTTCTGTCTGCAGCTCGCACATCGGTTTGATGGCGTCCATGGCAGCCTTGAGCGCTCCGATCATGTCCTGTTCGGACACTTCTTTCATCTCGCCTTCCACCATCATGATGTTTTCTGCGGAGGCACCCACCATGATGTCCATGTCGGCACTCTTCATCTGCTCGTATGTAGGGTTTATTACATACTGTCCGTCTACGCGAGCCACGCGCACTTCAGAGATGGGGCATTCAAACGGAATATCTGAACAAGCCAGAGCGGCTGATGCTGCAAATCCTGCCAGAGCGTCGGGCTGGTCAACGCCGTCGGCGCTGAGGAGCATGACGTTCACATAAACCTCTGCGTGGTAGTTGGAGGGGAAGAGGGGCCGTAACACACGGTCGACAAGGCGGGACGTGAGTATCTCGTTGTCGCCGGCTTTTCCCTCGCGCTTTGTGAATCCGCCCGGGAAGCGTCCGGCAGCGGCATACTGCTCTCTGTAGTCTACCTGGAGAGGCATGAAGTCTGTTCCGGGAACTGCATCCTTTGCGGCACAAACAGTGGCGAGGAGCACTGTGTTGCCCATGCGGAGCACACATGATCCGTCGGCTTGCTTTGCCACTTTCCCGGTCTCAATGCTGATGGTTCTTCCATCAGGCAGTGATACTGTTTTCGTAATTACGTTCATCTAATATTACATCTAATAAAATAAAATCGGACAAAGATAACCAAATAATGTGGAATGCGCTACAAATCAACCTTTTTATTATTATTTTTTATGAAAAGAAAACCGCGTGTTCCGGTTGTCTGTATGTCAGGTCTGCTTGCCTCGGCATGATGCCGTGGCGGTGTCTCTGTTTTAATGCTGTTTTGCGGAACAGGCGATGTGGTGTTTTACTGTTTGTCGGATGGAGTTTTATAAATGTTAAATTTTGAAATTAATTTCGAACAAATCGTTTCATTATGAACGCTTGTTAACGGTTTTTATATATCTTTGTGACCGTTCTGTAGGATTGGTGCGGACAGATTGTATCAGCGATACGGACATCGTTTCTTTAAAAAATTAAAGCGTATGAGAAAACTTTTACTTTCGTCGTTTGTGCTTTTCAGTGCCATGCTGAACGCACAGACAAGTTTCAAGAGCGGCCTGCTCACCTATACTGTAACGGGTGAGGGGACAGTTGAAGTGTCGGGCGCCGACAGCAAGGACGCCTCCGGTGAGCCCGTGACCGACTATGTTATACCCGAAAAGGTTGAGAACGGAGGAGTGTCGTACAGTGTCATAGCCATAGGCGAGGAAGCCTTCCATTGGAGCGACCTCAAGTCGGTGACTCTTCCTCAGACCATCGAATCAATCAAGCGTTCGGCTTTCAATACGGCGCGGAACCTCACTTCCATAACGCTTCCTGCCGGACTGAAGCATATAGGAGAATATGCTTTCGACTATGCCGGACTCACATCCATAAAGATTCCCGACTCGGTTGAGGATATAGGGGACAACGCTTTCTTCGCCTGCGGTTCGCTTGCCACGGTGGAGCTGGGCAGCGGTCTGAAGTCAATAGGTGAGGCGGCGTTCTACAAGTGCGGGTTCTCTGAGATAGAGATACCCGAAGGCGTGACTGCAATTCCCACCGCCCTGTTCTACAACTGTGCCAATCTGAAGTCGGTGAAGCTGCCTTCCGGTCTGAATATCATCGGCAAGCGTGCGTTCCGCGAGTGCACCTCCCTCGCCTCGATAGACCTTCCTTCAAGCGTGAGCTACATAGGTGAGGACGCGTTCCTCATGTGCACCGCGCTCACGAGCCTGCAACTTCCGGCGTCGCTCGAGGAAGTGGGAGTGAACTTTATAGCCAACACCGGCATCACCACTCTCACCGTGGAAAGCGGCAACGAGAACTTCGTGGCAGACGGAGGAGTGATATACAGCACCAACAGGAAAGTGCTCTACGCCGCACCGACAAAAGGACTTTACGAGCTTACTCTTCCGAAATCGTGCATCGGCATATACGGTGGCGCGTTCTCCGGAAGCGAGATAAAGAAGGTGACCCTTCCCGAAGGATTCCTCGCGGTGGACAGTTACGCTTTCTGCGAGTCGGCTCTCGAGAGCATAAACATGCCGTCGTCGATGGTGATGATAGGCGAACAGGCTTTCGCAGCGACGCAGCTCACGGAGGTGACACTGCCCGAACGCACGGAGACACTCTACAGTGCGGCTTTCGCGGGATGTGAGAAACTTACCACAGTCACAATCCCCTCTGGACTCAGATACATCAGCAACCGCGTGTTCTTGGGCTGCACCGCGCTGAAGACAATCAACTGCCTGGGTGCCACCCCGCCAGAACTTGAAGAGATATACGAGCCGTATGAGGACCAGTTCTACGGAGTAAGCGGAGCCACACTCTACGTGCCGAAGGGCTGTGCGGCATCCTACCGCGACGCCGGATACGGCACTTCGCTCACAATAGAGGAGACAGACAAGGGCGTGTTCACTCACTTGTCTACCACTCCCGCCGCCGGAGCCAAGGTGGAGCCGGGCTGGATGCCGATGTCGGTTGAGGTGGAGTTTGCCGAGCCTGTCACCGTTGTCAACGCCTCGCCTTACGCAAGTCTGTTCGACGGTCAGCTTGCGGGAGGCAGGGAGATACTGCCCGACGACGGATGGAAAGCCTCTGTGAGCGACAAGAGCAAGAACACGCTCGTGGTCTGGGGCTCCGACTTCGACGGATTCACAAACGCCTTCAAGGCTGAGAAAGGACACGGCTACACTGCCGTAATACCTGCCGGAGTGGTGAAGAACGCTGCTGGCGAGCTCAACGAACAGATAGTCATCAGGTTTGTCTGCGACGAGTCGACGGGCATAGTAAGCACGGACGCTCCGGCAGACGTGAAGGTCACGGCACGCTACGACCTCAACGGGCGCAAGCTTGACAAGGCTGTCAGGGGCATCAACATCGAGAGACTGTCTGACGGCACTGTGCGCAAGGTTGTCGTGAAATGACATGCCTGACGGCTGGAGGCGCGCCTGCGCGCCTGCGTCATACGGCATATGAATGAAAGGAGACAGACATACGGGAACATATATTCCTTATGTCTGCCTCCTTTTTTTGTACTGAGAGTACGTCGCGGATGCGCTTGCAATGAACCGTCATCCGTTCCTTTCTGTCTGGAAAAACGCCACGCGACGCGCCGACAGTGCGACGCCCGCCGCCGCACACAGCCGTCTTTCCGCACATTATAAGTCATTTTCTGCAAATAAATAAATCCGTTTTTGCTGCGGACGAAAATAATCGTTAACTTTGTGTGCTATATACAGACTCATAAAAAACACGACTTATGATTATGAAAAACATCCGACGCAGGTCAGCGGCTTATCTCATGGCGACGCTCATACTGCTCGCACAACTCATGCCTGTGCCTGCATTTGCCTTGCGCGGTGCCGGTTCTGACGGCGGAAACCTTTCTGACAGCCGGTGGCGGGGACGCCGCGTGGCATTCCTTGGAGACTCCATCACCGACCCGCATCACGTGGGCACCACCCGCTGCTACTGGGAGTTTCTTGCCGACATGCTCGGAATAGTGCCGCTGGTGTATGGCGTCAACGGCCATCAGATGAGCGACCTGTACGGTCAGGCACAACGTCTGCTCGCCGAGCAGGGCGACAGTGTGGACGCCATAGTGGTGTTCGCCGGAACCAACGACTACAACGGCGGCGTGCCACTTGGCGAATGGTATGACACGGGCGAGCGCGAGACCGAAGTGGGCGGAGGCATGAAGACAGTGAGAAGATATCGCACGCCGGTGATGAGCAAAGCCACGTTCAGAGGCAGGATAAACATGCTTATGGACTTTCTGAAGACCCATTATCCCGACAAACAGATAATGTTGCTCACTCCGATACACCGCGCCTACGCTTGTTTCGGACCGGACAACGTCCAGCCAGACGAGCGGTTTGCCAACAGCATCGGCGCTTTCTTCGACGAATATGTGGATGCCGTGAGGGAGGCGGCTGGTGTGTGGGCAGTGCCGGTGATAGACCTCAACAGCCTGAGCGGGCTCTATCCGCTAAACGACTCGTTCGTCCACTGCTTCAGCAACGGCAAGACCGACCGCCTGCACCCCAACGCCGAAGGGCACAGACGCATGGCTCTGACCATCGCCTGCCAGATGATGGCGTTGCCTGCGACGTTTGACTGACCTGCGGCGGAGCGGCATGCATGTCACCGGACGCCTTGTTCTTGCTGCCCGTGTCGCCGTGACAGCATTCCCGTTTTGACGGTTTTTCCGGCGGAAAGACACATATATGTCAGATATGATTTATAATATCGTTTTATATTTTATATCTGATTATGATTGAATATTCTTAATCATACTACGGCTGAATGTTAAAACAATGCCGTGAATGCGCGTGTTTCTCCGCACCGAATGCTTTTCTGCGCGAAATACCGCGTGTTTTTCAGCTTTTCCACAATGTGCTGACCGCCAGACGGTTGGGCGGAAAGAACGCGTCCTCATGATATTTTTCTTTTTACGGAACGGGCTTTTCCATGATGCGGAAAAGCCCGTTCCGCAGTGTGGCAAAGCCTCTTCCGGACGATGGAACGGGCTTTTACGTGAGACGGAACGGGCTTTCCGGCACATCGGAGACCTCCCGAAGGCATGACGGCGGAGTGTTTATGGCGTGTCTGAATGCGTTTTCCTGCCCCGTCATCATGTTTCCGCAGCATCGCGGCATGGCTTTTACTGGCATGTGTTTTAACTTAAAACTGTTAATTGCGGGGACGCTTACACAGTTGAGTGGGAGTGGGGCGGATGGCGCATAAACGCGCCGGGATTTTCTTGCATGGCTCTCTGGGCGGTGTGGAACATGAATCCGTAAAACTGGTATATATGTCCGTCAAAGAGGTATTGTGCCGTATTTGTATCGTAAGTATCTTTGCATCGAACAACAAAACATACTTGCGATATGAACATAAAAACCGTAATGACAGCGGCTGTTATGGCTGCCGCTTTGACAACCGATGCCCAGACGGCATATAAAAACGATACTGATATGGACAGACTTGAATTGACAAAAGAGTGGGACAAGACGTTCCCGAAGAGTGAGAAAGTGAGTCATGAGAAAGTGACGTTCCGCAACCGTTACGGCATAACGCTTGCGGCAGACCTCTACAAGCCCGTCGGCGCGGACGGCAAGTTGCCTGCTCTGGCGGTGTGCGGTCCGTTCGGAGCCGTGAAGGAGCAGGCTTCAGGTCTTTATGCTCAGGAACTGGCAAAGCGCGGGTTCCTCACCATAGCCTTCGACCCGTCGTTTACGGGTGAGAGCGGAGGCAGTCCGCGCTATGTGGCGTCGCCCGACATCAATACCGAAGACTTCTGCGCGGCGGTCGACTTGCTGTCCGTCCGCGATGATGTGGATGCCTCGCGCATCGGCATTCTCGGCATATGCGGGTGGGGCGGACTCGCTCTCAACGCGGCTGCTGTGGACTCCCGCATAAAGGCGGCGGTGGCTTCGACGATGTATGACATGAGCCGCGTGACGGCAAACGGATATTTTGATGAGGCTGACAGTGCCGGAGCGCGCAACGCCATGCGCCGCACGCTCAGCTCGCAGCGCACTGAGGACTACCGCAACGGGACGTACGCGCGCGCCGGAGGAGTGGTGGATCCGCTGCCTGAGGACGCTCCGCAGTTTGTGAAGGACTATCATGCCTACTATAAGACGGAGCGTGGCTATCACAGACGGTCGCTCAACTCTAACGACGGATGGAACACCACGTCGGCTCTCTCTTTCCTCAACATGCCGCTGATGACATACATCGGAGAGATAGAGAATGCGGTGATGATAGTCCATGGTGAGAAAGCCCACTCGCGCTATTTCGGTGAGGACGCTTTCAGACGTCTGAAGGGCGACAACAAGAAACTGCTGATTGTGCCGGGAGCGAGCCACACCGACCTGTATGACAACATGGAGAAGATACCTTTCGGCAGCATAGTGGAGTTCTACCGCACGTATCTTCGCTGACCCGGATGTGCGCGGTCACGCCCGTGAGGTAATCCTGCGGCACGGGCAGAAGTACAAGACGGAACGTATCAGAGAGGCGGATATACAGAACCGGGACATCATTCGCGCGTCGTGGCTGCGTAATGGTGTCCCGGTTTTCAGTATGAGTCTTGTCAGTCCCGGCATTGCCGCCGTTATCCCGAACAGGTCATCAGACTTCCATTCTTGTTTCATGCTGTTGTCAGGCGGACTGTATCCTGCTTTATCGAAGATGCGGCGGGCTGCACCGGGAAAAAGCCGGATGCAAGATGACTGCGGCAGTGCGTAAGAAGGACGAAGGGCTGACAATGAACCTTAAACGTATAATCGGCGTTCTGATGACCGATTCGGTATTATGGCGTATGTGCCCTTATTTGCCTTCGTTCTTAGGCTTCAGTATCGCCGCATACTCCTCTGGCGACCTCAGCAGGCGTATCGCCTCCTTCATCTGTTTGTCGTAGCGCAGGGCGTTCTCTATGGCGCCGCGCTGGAAGTAGTATGCCGTCACGATGTCGGACGACAGAATCTGTTTTATCATCCTCTTGTTATAGTCGAAGTCGAGGTCCTTTGCGATGTTGTGACTCAGTTTTTTCTCCAAAGCCTCAAACTCGGGTTTGGCGTCCTCGTAGTATCCTTCGAACTTGGCGAGCTTCACGAGTTCCTCGAGACATTTCTCACTCACGCGGTCGTAAGTGAAGCTGCTTGCGATGACGCGCTGCTTGAACTGCTCGTAGTCGGAGTCGCTTATCTCGAACTCCGCCGCCGGGGCTATCGTGGGGTGAGCCTTGATGTAGTCCACCACATAGTTGAACATGAGGTCTGTGGTGTCCACGCGCTGCAGGTAGTAGGCTATGTTCGGCAGCGAGTCAGGCTCTATCTTGATGTCCGGCTCTATGCCTCCGCCGTCGTGCACGATGCGTCCGTTGCGTGTGCGGAACTCACGCGTGAGCGAGTCGGGCACGTGTTCGGTGTATCCGCCCTGCGAGTGCTTGTAGTTGATAGCCTGTATGCAGCGTCCGCTGGGAGTGAAGTATTTGGCTGTGGTGAGCTTTAGGTTGCCGTTGTAAGGCAGCTGCACGTTGGGCACCTGTACGAGTCCCTTGCCGTAGGTGCGTGTTCCCATTATCACTGCCCGGTCGAGGTCCTGCAACGCTCCGCTCGTTATCTCGCTGGCACTTGCCGTTATGCCGTTCACCAGGACTACTATCGGCATCACCGTGTCGATGGGTTCGACGGTGGTCTTATAGTCTCGGTTGGAACGCTGCATCTTGCCTTTCATTGACAGCAGGTCGGTGTTTTTGGGGATGAAGATGTTGAGTATGGACAGTGCCTCCTGCACCGATCCGCCTCCGTTGTTGCGCAGGTCGAGCACGAGTCCTTTCGCTCCTTGCTTCTTCAGGTCGATGAACGCGCGGCGGAAATCCTTCGCGCAGTTCTCGCCGATGTACGAGTCGAGGTCTATGTAGCCTATGTCGCCGTCCTGCATGCCGTAGTATGGCAGGTCGGGCATCTGTATAGCTTTGCGCTGTATCTTGAAAGTCATGTCCTTGCCCGTGGTAGGACGGTGTATCTTAAGCTCGAGAGTGGTGCCCGCCGTGCCGCGCAGGTGCTCGCTGACATAGGCGTTTGTCTTGTCGGTCATGTCCTCCCCGTCGATGCTAAGTATGATGTCGCCCTTCTTCAGACCCACCTCCGCCGCCGGCATATTCTCATAAGGCTCGTTTATGACAACCCTTTTCAGAGTGAAGTTGTAGCTTATTATCGAGCCGATGCCCGCATATTTTCCTGTCAGCATCTGCTTGAACTCCGCCGATTTGTCCTCGGGATAATATTCGGTGTAGGGGTCGAGGCTGCGCAGCATCGCCTTTATGCCGTTGCCTATCACCTCGTCGGCGTCGAGCGTATCCACATACATGAGGTCGAGATTCTTGTATATGGCATTGAACACATCAAGGTTTTTCGCCACCTTGAAGTTGTGGTCATCGTTTTTCTGCGCGAGAGCCGTGACGGCGCCAAGCAGCATCACGCAGAACAGTATGTTTTTTCTCATAATCGGCTTATATATAAATATAATGTGGTAATTGTACGTAAAGAGTGTGTGAAGGTAATGCATGCGGGCGGAAAGAGAGCTTGCTTTCAGTTTCCTGAGTGCAGCTTACCTTATGCAAAGGTAATGCAAGTTATGTGCCGGACAAAATAAAATGTATTTATTTTTCATAATACGGCATGGCGCAACGCCGGTTTTTCAATGCGCGGTGGCGTGTCATGTACGTAAACACGCCCTTGCACGCATCCCCGAAACGCCCTTGTGGCATACCGGACAAGACCTTCCGCTGCCGTAAAACAAGGTTTCATACATGCCGACATGCCCATAATGACGTTTTTTTGAGATAAATTTGAAATTTTTCGCGAAAATGTTTGGCGGAATAAAAAAAACGCTGTACTTTTGCATCGCAATTAAGGCAAATGCTTCAATAGCTCAGTTGGTTAGAGCACCTGACTGTTAATCAGGGGGTCGTTGGTTCAAGCCCATCTTGAAGCGCACTAAAGGAACTGCATCAGGCAGTTCCTTTTTTGTTTCCTGATGTTTTGGTTTTACGGAGGAAAGGTGCGTGGAACGCTATGCCGCTGTGGTGTTTTTGCGTCACTGTAGTGTGCCGTGCGTGTTGATAATGGAATGCAATGGCGTGATGGGACAGGCTTGCTCGCATGACAGGAATTGTCTGTTTGGCGTGCGGAATGGTGCGTTTGGCGGAGTGGGTGAAGTGTTGTGTGGAATGAAAAATGCACAGTACGGAAGTAAAAAATATTGACAGCACTTTTTTGTGAAATAGGTTTTTCGGAATGTCCGTGGCAGTGCGGATAGTTGGGAAAACAGGTTCGGATGTGTCATTTTCTTGCTTTCCGTTGGCGGGAAAGGCGGTTTTGTGTTACGCAAAAGACTCTTTTTGGTTGCGGATAAGGCTGTTTTATGGTGTGGAAAAGGCTGTTTTGCGGTGTGAAAAAGGCTCTTTCGGGTTGCGGAAAAGGCTTTTCGGGGCAGACGAAGGGTGGATGGTGTGTGGCTGTGTGGTGTATGTGGTTGGCTGTCAGACGGTTGTCTTAAATGCGGAAAAATCGCGTATTTGTGGAAGAAGTTACTATGTTTCGGTTTTAAAGCATTCTCGTGGAGTTGTCGTTGGATGTTTTTTCTCATTTTTGCGTAATGATTCCGTTTTCCGTCCCCTACGGAGATATATTTTTGTTTGGGTGTAGTGGCGGGGCAGTGCGTAGGGAATTAATAAGCAGTGCGTAGGGAATTAATAAGCAGTGTGTAAGAAATTAATAAGCAGAGTGTAAGGAATTAAAGAGTGGTGTGTAGGGAATTAAGGGAATGTGTGCAAGGAAATAAGGAGTGGTATATATGGAAATAAGGGATGGTGTGTAAGCGGTCAGGAAAAGATGTGCGGGAAACTGAGGGATGGCTTGTAGGGAGCGATGTAATGGTATGTAAGGAATTAATTTGCAATGCATTTGCAGAAAAGATGCAAAATATTTGTGCGCGTGCGGAATAATTCGTAAATTTGCAGCATTCAGAGGAATGAGGGGCTCCGACACAGGGCTCCTCATTTTATTTAACCAATTATATATGATAGACAAAAACGTCGTAAAAGGTATTGTAGAACAGTGGCTGGAGGACAAGGACTATTTTCTTGTGGATGTCGAAGTCAGCCCGGATGATAAGATCGTGGTGGAGATAGACCATGCCGACGGTGTGTGGATAGAGGACTGTGTGGAGCTGAGCCGCTTCATCGAAGAGCGTCTGAGCCGCGATGAGGAAGACTACGAGCTTGAGGTAGGTTCGGCTGGTCTGGGTCAGCCTTTCAAGGTGCCGCAGCAGTATGAGTGCTTTGTCGGCAAGGAGGTTGAGGTGCTCGACGGAGACGGCCGTAAGGTCAAGGGGCTGCTCAAAAGCGTGGACGGCAATACGTTCGTGGTGAGTGTGGCTGAGAAAATGAAGGTTGAGGGCAAGAAACGCCCGCAGACTGTCGAGGTGGACCATACTTACGAGATGGATAAAGTGAAATATACAAAATACTTAATAAACTTCAAATAAAGCTATGGCAGCAATGAAAAAAGAACCGGTCGTGAGCATGTTCGACTCTTTCAAAGAATTTAAGGAGACGAAAAACATTGACCGTACCACGTTGGTGAGCGTGCTTGAGGAGAGCTTCCGCAACGTTCTTGCCAAGATATTCGGCAGTGACGAGAACTTCGACGTCATTGTCAATCCGGACAAGGGCGACTTCGAGATATACCGCAACCGTGTCGTTGTGGCAGACGATGAGGTGGAGGACGACAACAAACAGATTTCGCTGACAGAGGCAAGAAAGATTGAGCCCGACTATGAAGTGGGAGAAGACGTGTCCGAACGTGTCGATTTCGCGAAGTTCGGACGCCGTGCCATCCTCAATCTGAGGCAGACTCTGGCTTCGAAGATACTCGAGCTGGAACACGACTCATTATATAATAAGTATAAAGACCGCGTCGGACAGATCATTGCCGGTGAGGTGTATCAGGTGTGGAAGCGCGAGGTGCTCGTGGTGGACGACGAGAACAACGAGCTCATCCTGCCGAAGATGGAGCAGATACCGAACGACACCTATCACAAGGGAGAGACCATCAGGGCAGTCATACACCGTGTGGACAACGAGAACAACAACCCGAAGATTATCCTTTCGCGTACAAGTCCGGTGTTCCTCCAGCGTCTGCTCGAGGCTGAGGTGCCCGAGATAGCCGACGGACTCATTTCCATCCGTAAGATAGCACGCATGCCGGGCGAGAGAGCAAAGGTGGCTGTGGAGAGCTACGACGAGCGCATCGACCCCGTGGGAGCGTGCGTGGGAGTGAAGGGAAGCCGCGTGCACGGCATCGTGCGTGAGCTGTGCAACGAGAACATAGACGTCATCAACTACACCGCGAACACCAAGCTCTTCATACAGCGCGCGCTCAGTCCCGCCAGAATATCGAGCATCAACGTGGACGAGGAGAACCACAAGGCGGAGGTGTTCCTCAAGCCCGAGGAGGTGAGCCTTGCCATCGGACGCGGCGGACTCAACATAAAGCTCGCGTCGATGCTTACCGAATACACCATCGATGTGTTCAGGGAGATTGACGACAATGAGGCTGACGAGGACATATATCTCGAAGAATTCTCCGACGAGATAGACCAGTGGGTTATCGACGCCATACGTTCCATCGGACTGGACACGGCGAAGGCTGTGCTCAACGCGCCCCGCGAGATGCTTGTCGAGAAGGCTGACCTGGAGGAAGAGACCGTCGACAACGTGCTCAGGATTCTCAAGGCGGAATTCGAGGGATGATGACACAGAGCGTAGCCCGCACTTGTTGCCGGCTGCGCCTTACTGTTGTGAATAAGCTTGTTGATTTTAAGTATATTAGAAGAAAGAACACAGAAATGCGCCGTCCGCACCGGACTGACAGGAAAAGTGCGGCGTGCGCGTCATGAAAATAATAAATATGAGCATCAGGTTAAATAAAGCATTACGTGAATTGAACATAGGACTCCAGACGGCAGTGGAGTTCCTTGAGAAAAGAAGTGAACTGGGCGAAGTGAAACCGGAGCCGAGCTTCAAACTCAACGATGAGCAGTATCAGGCTCTCATGCGTGAGTTCCAGCAGGACAAGGAGGTGAGGACGCAGGCTGAAAAACTTCAGTTGAAGAAACCGAAGGAGAAGAAGCGTGCGCAGGGACCGAAGGATCACCGTGCCGACAAACTTCTTTCCACCGCCTCGCAGCAGCAGTACAAGCCATTGGGCAAGATAGATCTCGACAGCATCAACAAACCAGCTGCCGCGAGAAAAGCCTCTGTGCCTGATGCGGAAAAGGAAAAGGAACACAAGACTGATGCCGGCAGTCAGGTGAAATCCGTTGATAAAAACCTATCTGAACCAACCCAGACAATTAATGCTCCAGCTGAGGCTGCCCCGCAGGCTGCCGCAGACACGCGCGTTGATGACACTGAAAAAAATAATACCGACAACGTGATTGAAGTAAAGAAGACAGAAAAGAACAACGTGAAGAATGAGCCGGGAGTCGGGAAGACTGAGCCGGAGAAGAAGGAGGCTTCCGCAAAACACAACACCGCGGAGGGCACTAAAGCCTCCACAAACATATTCACGACCAAGAGTGAGAAGAAAATCCTGAATGCCACAAAGGTGAATGTGCTCGGGCGTATCGACCTCGACGCGCTCAACCAGAGCACCCGTCCGAAGAAGAAAACAAAGGAGGAGAAACGCAAGGAACGCGAGGAGAAGGTGATGCAGCAGCGTGGCGAGAAGAAGAAACGCGAGCGCATCAACAAGGTGAGAGTCGACATAAACGCCGCATCACAGCAGGAAGCGCAGCGCGCGGCGGACAACAAGTCGGGCTCCGGTAAGAAAAAGAAGAACAAGAACCGTAACCACAAGCCCATCGAGGTGAACGAGGAGGACGTCGCACGTCAGGTTAAGGAGACGCTCGCAAGGCTCACCAACAAGCAGAACCAGAACAAGAAGGGCGCCAAATACCGCAAGGAGAAGCGCGAGGCTGTGCAGGAGAAGCTCAATGAGGAGCGTCTTGAGGAGCGCAAGGAGAGCAAGGTGCTCAAGCTGACGGAATATGTCACCGTGAGCGAACTTGCCAACATGATGAACATCTCCGTCAACCAGGTCATCGGAACCCTTATGAGCGTGGGCATCATGGTGTCCATCAACCAGCGTCTGGACGCCGAGACCATCAACCTCGTAGCCGAGGAGTTCGGCTTCGAGACCGAATATGTGAGCGCTGAGGTGCAGGAAGCCATCACCGAGACCGAGGACGACGAGAACGACCTTCTGCCGCGCGCGCCCATCGTGACGGTAATGGGTCATGTGGACCACGGCAAGACCTCGCTGCTCGACTACATACGCAAGACAAACGTCATAGCCGGAGAGGCGGGCGGAATAACGCAGCACATCGGTGCCTACAACGTGAGACTGGAGGACGGCAGACGCATAACGTTCCTCGATACTCCCGGACATGAGGCGTTCACAGCTATGCGTGCGCGCGGTACTCAGGTCACTGATATAGCCATCATCATCATCGCTGCGGACGACAGTGTGATGCCTACCACCAAGGAGGCGATAGCACATGCGCAGGCAGCGAACGTGCCGATGGTGTTCGCCATAAACAAGATTGACAAGCCGGGAGCCAATCCCGACAAGATAAGGGAGGACCTCGCCAACATGAATCTGCTTGTAGAGGAGTGGGGAGGAAAGTACCAGTGTCAGGAGATAAGCGCAAAGAAAGGCATCGGAGTAAAGGAACTGCTCGAGAAAGTGCTGCTTGAGGCGGAGATGCTCGACCTTAAAGCGAACCCCGCGCGCAAGGCTACCGGATCAATCATCGAGTCGTCTCTCGACAAGGGACGCGGCTACGTGTCTACCGTGCTCGTGTCAAACGGTACGCTGAAGGTGGGCGACAATGTCATCGCGGGAACCAACTACGGACGCATCAGGGCAATGTTCAACGAGCGCAACAGCCGCATTGAGAGTGCCGGACCGGCTGAGCCGGCAATCATCCTCGGTCTTAACGGCGCGCCGACAGCAGGCGACACGTTCCATGTTCTGGACACAGAGCAGGAGGCACGCGACATTGCCAACAAGCGTCTGCAGCTCCAGCGCGAGCAGGGACTGCGCACACAGAAGCGTCTTACGCTCTCCGACATAAGCCACCGCATAGCCCTCGGCTCGTTCAAGGAGCTCAACATCATCGTCAAGGGCGACACCGACGGAAGTATAGAGGCGTTGAGCGACTCGTTCATAAAGCTATCCACGGAGAAGATAAAGGTGGATGTCATCTACAAGGCTGTGGGTCAGATATCAGAGAGCGACGTCACTCTGGCAGACGCTTCCGACGCCATCATCGTGGGATTCCAGGTGCGTCCGTCGGCTGCGGCGCGCAAGCAGGCTGAGCAGGACGGCGTGGAGATAAACACATATTCGGTCATCTACGATGCCATAGACGATGTGAAGTCGGCTATGGAAGGCATGCTTGAGAAGGTGAAGAAGGAGATTGTCACCGGACAGGTGGAGGTGCGCGAGGTCTACAAGATATCGAAGGTGGGCACGGTTGCCGGCGCTTATGTCACCGAAGGAAAGGTTCACCGCACCGACCGCGCCCGTGTCGTACGCGACGGCATCGTCGTACACACCGCGGACATCAATGCCCTGAAGCGTTATAAGGACGACGTGAAGGAGGTGGCAGCCAACTTCGAGTGCGGTATAAGCCTTGTCAACTTCAACGACATTCAGGTGGGCGACATCCTCGAGACATTCACCGAGATAGAGGTACAGCAGAAACTCTGACGCCCCGTTCCGCGTGTCATCGGCTTGAAAAGATAAATAAAGATATCATACTGTGCCGGGAAAACGTTCCGTGAGGATGGTTTTTCCCGGCTTTTTTATTATGGAAAGACGGCTGTCAAGCCTGTCCATGACGGAATACGTGATTCTTCCGTTGCTACAGGCAGGCATCGCGCGCTTAGTGTTGGCGTGGCGTCGCACCGCCCTTCCGTAATGGGCGTCACCTCCGGGTGTGTCGGATAGCAATGAGAAAAAATACTTTCATTCATCCGCTGGCGTCGTTCCTGAACGTAGCGGACAAAACACAGAAAACATATATGGCATATGAGTAAGTCAGAAATTTCCTTTTCGCTTTTTCCGCACGGTTATGCACAGGTGCGCACATGGCTGATGCCGTTTCTTCTCCTTGTGCTTTCAGCGCGTGCGTATGCCGGCAGTCTGCCGGTGATATACATCGACACGCCCGGCTCTTCGGCGATAACCTCACGCGACAAATGGACGAAAGGATGCCGCATGAGGATAGTAATGCCCGATGGAACCGAGGATTTCTGCTCAAGCGACGTGGATGTGAAGGGTCGGGGACACTCCACCTTTACCAAACCGAAAAAGCCTTACGCCATCCGTCTCGACGGCAGACATCCCCTTCTCGGCATGGCTCCGGGCAAGCGGTGGGCACTGCTCGCCAATTTCATGGACCACAGTCTGATGCGCAACATGCTCGCCCTCGAGCTCGCGCGCCGCACCTCTCTTGCATGGACACCTGACTGTCGGCAGGTGGATGTTGTGGTGAACGGACAGCCGCAGGGCTGCTATCTGCTTTGCGAACAGATAAGGGTGGCGCGCGGTCGCGTTGAAATCGACGAAAAACGCGGATTCCTTTTCGAGCTCGACAGCTACGACGACGGCTCTTCTCGATTCCATACCGCTCACCGGAGGCTGCCCGTCAACATCAAGTCTCCCGACCCGCCGACCTCCGACATGATGGAAAAAGCCCGTCGGATGTTCGATGAAATCGAGCAAAAACTCTATTCCCCACATCCCGACATGAACGGTATATACGACAGATATATTGACTCCACGTCGTTCGCCGACTGGTGGCTGGTGCACGAGATAGCGCAGAACGCCGAGCCAAACGGTCCCCGCAGCTGTTACATGTATTGCGGCGAGGACGGCAGACTCACTGCCGGACCTGTCTGGGACTTCGACCTTGCCTTCATCTCTGTGGGCGTTGACGCGGGAGGCGACCTCCGTCCGTCGCGCCTCAACCGCAAGGATGTGCGGCTGCTTACCACAGACAGCCTCTACAACCGCAACGCCCTGTGGTTCGACCGTCTGCTTTCCGACCCGCAGTTTGTCGCTCTCGTGAGGCGTCGATGGCAGGTGCTGAAGGCTCAAATTCCCGATGTAATCGGCTGTTTTGACCGCTGGCGTGCAGAGATGGAGCCTTCCGCGCTTGCCGATGAACGCATGTGGGCATCGCTCGATCCCGCCCGTTTCGACACCTTTGTGTCGTTCCGCTCCTCGTGCGACAATCTTAGAAAGACTTTTCTCGTGCGCGTCAGTCGCATGGACGCTCTGCTCTCCACGCTCTGACATGCCTCCCGCGTCCCTCCGCCGTCTTCCTGCCTGGCGTCCTCATCGCTCCGTTTCGTTCCATGGACAGGCTTGACGGCAACTTGTTTTTGTATTAATAAAAGACCGATGAAACCGTAAGAATCTGCATAAATATACGTTTCGGAAAGTAAAAAAACACTACAACAGAAAATCGTGAAATAGAAATGCGATTACCCTTTCGTGTCACTCACAGCCCGCGAAAGAGCCTTTCTCATGGCGTCATGATACTGTCTGATAGCCCGAAATGTGCGGTCTCATCACCCGAAGAGCCTTTCCCGCATTGTGAAATGTGCTCTTCCACTTCACAGAAAAGCCCCTTTCATGACGCAATAAAGGCTCTTCCGTGATGTCATAAAGCCTCTTTCGCGAGCCCGAACGTACTCTTCCGTCACACCGTAAAGCCCTTCTTGTCTGTCAGAATATTATAAATGGCTGTATTACAACGCCTTATAAAAACCGCCCGAAACTCGCGTATTTCCAGCCGCAAGCACTTTCCTCCGCAAATAAACGGCTCTCGTGGAGTTGACGCTGTATGAATATTCACTCCCCGGAGCATTTTCCGCATATTTATACAATCAAAGTATTGTCTTACATTATGATAGTCCATGCACATTCGTTATTGTCGTGCTGATGAATAAAAGGCGCGTGTTACAGGGTTCATACAGTCCGTTCCGCACAGCCGTATGCAAATGTGGGCACGCTAATGGAGAAGATGTGTGATTGTCATTGCGGTTTTACTCTGGGACAATGCCGTTTTTTCACATTCCCGGTTTTCTTTGAATCGCCATCACATACGTCTTGTTCCAAATACAAATATGCATGGTTATATGCTTCGCTATGAAAGAGGTTGTAATAGAGAAAGATGCCCTGTGCAATTTATTTATAATGAAGTCTGTTCGCAATATTCCAAATCCGGCAGTCCGATATAATTTATCCGACATTTATTAAAGCGAGTTATTGATTTGGATAAAACATCGTTACGGGTTTTGATTTTTTATGTTACGTTTTTTGTTTTCATTCTTTTTATTCATTATCTTTGTAAACTTGCAGAGCGTGCATATCGCATGCGTACAAGACAACGAAACACAAATGGAGAAGATAAACAACAATCAGAATGAATATGTGCGCAAGGTGGCGGAGCAGAAGTATGCTTTCGGGTTCACCACAGACGTGCATACGGATATAATAGACAAGGGACTTAACGAGGACGTGGTGCGTCTCATCTCGCAGAAGAAGGGCGAACCGGACTGGATGCTCGACTTCCGCCTCAAGGCGTTCGAGTTCTGGAAGACACAGAAACAGCCGTCGTGGGGACACCTCCACCTGCCGGAGATAGACTATCAGGCAATTTCCTACTACGCCGACCCTATGGCGAAGAAGAAGGACGACGGCAAGAAGGAGATAGACCCGGAGCTGATGAAGACGTTCGACAAGCTCGGCATCCCGCTCGAGGAACGCCTTGCGCTCAGCGGCGTGGCGGTGGATGCCATCATGGACTCGGTGTCGGTGAAGACCACTTTCAAGGAGAAGCTCGCGGAGAAGGGCATCATCTTCTGCTCGATAGGCGACGCCATAAAGAACCATCCCGACCTCGTGCGCGAGTATCTCGGCTCGGTCGTGCCCTACAGGGACAACTTCTTCGCCTCGCTCAACAGTGCCGTTTTCAGCGACGGCTCGTTCGTCTACGTTCCCAAGGGCGTGCGCTGTCCGATGGAGCTGAGCTCCTATTTCCGCATCAACGCGCGCAACACGGGTCAGTTCGAGCGCACGCTCATAGTGGCGGACGACGGCTCCTACGTGTCTTATCTCGAAGGATGCACAGCCCCTATGCGCGATGAGAACCAGCTGCACGCGGCAATCGTGGAGATAGTGGTGAAGGACAACGCCGAGGTGAAGTACTCTACAGTGCAGAACTGGTACCCGGGCGACGAGAACGGACGGGGCGGAGTGTACAACCTCGTGACCAAGCGCGGCGACCTGCGCGGGGTCAACTCCAAACTGTCGTGGACTCAGGTGGAGACCGGCTCAGCCATAACGTGGAAGTATCCGTCGTGCATCCTGCGCGGCGACAACTCTCAGGCGGAGTTCTACAGCGTTGCCGTGACCAACCATTACCAGCAGGCTGACACCGGCACCAAGATGATACACATGGGCAGAAACACGAGCAGCACCATCATAAGCAAGGGCATCAGCGCCGGACACAGCCAGAACTCATACCGCGGACTGGTCAGGGCGACGTCGGGAGCGGACAACGCCCGCAACTACAGCTCGTGCGACAGCCTGCTCCTCGGAAGCGAGTGCGGGGCGCATACGTTCCCTTATATGGACATACACAACGACACGGCGATAGTGGAACATGAGGCTACGACAAGCAAGATAAGCGAGGACCAGCTGTTCTACTGCAACCAGCGGGGCATCTCTACCGAGCAGGCGATAGGGCTGATAGTGAACGGCTATGCCAAGGAAGTGCTCAACAAGCTGCCCATGGAGTTCGCAGTCGAGGCGCAGAAGCTCCTCAGCGTGTCGCTCGAAGGGTCGGTGGGATGACACATATATAATAATGTAGTAAACGGTTTTGTATATGAGACCAACGCATATCGCTGTCTTTGCCATTGCGCTGAGCATGGCGGCAGCCTCCGGCATGGCTCAGGACGATGTGGCAAGACGCTGGGCACTGAGTGTGGGAATAAGTCCGGTGATGCCTGTTGTGACCGGCAATGATGCTCCCTCGACGCAATACGACCCTGTCAAGACGGGCGGAGGACCTGGCTTCTCGGCGCATCTCGAGTATTTCATACCGCATTCCGGATTCTCTGTCGTCGGTGGTTACGACCATGAGGGGCTTTATTACTTCTCGGGAGACGTGTCCGCCACGATGTCGCAGATAATGCTTGGAGGACGGTGGTACTTCCTGTCGCCAGACAAACTGCTGCAACCTTACCTCGGGGCGGCTTCCTTCTGGAACATGTCGGGACGCCGTGCGGCGGGCACGATGAGCATGTCATCCTCGCATACCGTGTATGAACGCGACTATCGGGTGAGCAGTCCGCTGCTCAGTGTCGCGCCTTCTGTCGGGGTGGACATGTATTTCTTCTCGTGCATCGCCCTTGAGGTGGACTACGGATTCCGCCTCGCCGTCGACGGGAAAACAAAGGTGAATACCAGGTACAACGGCTCGGACAGACTCTATGCCACGCGCTCGCCGATGCACCGCCACGCCATTTCCGTGGCTCTGAAGACAACCTTCCCGTTCGCTTTCACGAGAGATGACTTCAGCGGTCTCGTCGATTCTCTGCTTGGTGTGGAGCATCGCCGCACCGTCAAAAAGACTAAGATAAATTTGGATAATTATTAAATACTCACATCAGAAATACATACAGTTATGTTAGAGATAAAAGACCTGCGCGCCAGAATCGGCGACAAAGAGATACTCAAAGGTATAAACCTTACGATAAAGGACGGCGAGACGCACGCCATAATGGGACCTAACGGTTCGGGAAAATCCACACTCAGCGCGGTGCTTACGGGCAATCCGCTGTATGAGGTGACCGCCGGCACGGCGTTCTTCAACGGAAAGAACCTGCTGGAGATGAAGCCGGAGGACCGCGCCAACGAGGGACTGTTCCTCTCGTTCCAGTATCCTGTGGAGATTCCGGGAGTGTCGATGACCAACTTTCTCAGGACTGCCGTAAACGAGAAACGCAAGTATCAGGGACTGCCGGAGCTGAAGACAGCCGACTTCCTCAAGCTAATGAACGAGAAAAGAAAGATAGTGGAGCTTGACAGCAAGTTCACCCGACGCTCGGTGAACGAGGGTTTCAGCGGCGGCGAAAAGAAGCGCAACGAAATCTTCCAGATGGCTATGCTCGAGCCGAAGCTTGCCATCCTCGACGAGACAGACTCCGGACTGGACATCGACGCGCTGCGCATTGTGGCGGAAGGTGTGAACAAACTGAAGACGCCGGAGTCGAGCACAATCGTCATAACCCACTATGAGCGTCTGCTCGACATCATAAAGCCCGACGTGGTTCACGTTCTCTACAAAGGACGGATAGTCAAGACAGCCGGACCGGAACTGTCGAAGGAGATTGAGAAAAGAGGCTACGACTGGATTAAGGCAGAAATCGGAGAGGAGTGATTATGGGAAGTGAAAAACAGTATATAGACCTTTACGGGTCGGGACGCGACGCATTGTTCAGCCACAGCGCGGCGGCTCTGAACGCCGTCAGGGACAAGGCGTTCGATGATTTCCGGCGTCTCGGTTTCCCCACACGCAAGGTGGAGAAATACAAATACACGGATATGGACTCGATTTTCAGTCCGGACTATGGTCTCAACCTCAACCGTCTGGACATTCCGGTGAACCCTTACGATGTGTTCCGGTGCGACGTCCCTAATCTGAGCACGTCGCTCTACTTCGTGGTGAACGATGCTTTCTACAGTCGGCTCATGCCCAAGTCCACACTTCCGGAGGGAGTTTATGTGGGCTCGTTGAACGCTTATGCCGCCGAAAACCCCGGTTTCATCGCTGATTATTACGCCCGTATCGCCCGCACGGACACTGATGCCGTGACGGCTCTCAACACCATGCTGGCGCAGGACGGACTGCTTGTGCATGTGCCGCGCAACGTCAAGGTGGAGCGCGCCATACAGGTGATAAACATCCTCCGGGCTGATGTCGACCTGATGGTGAACCGCCGTGTGCTCATCGTTCTTGATGAGGGAGCCGAGGCACGACTGCTTTTCTGCGACCATACTGCCGATGAGCGCCGCTTCCTTGCCACACAGGTGACGGAGGTTTACGTTGGGGCGAATGCCTCGCTCGAGCTTTATTGCATGGAGGAGACCCATCATCTGAACAGCCGTGTGAGCAATGTGTACATAGAACAGCAGGCTGACAGCCGTGTGAGCCATAACGTCATAACCCTGCACAACGGCGTGACACGCAACTCTCTTGAGCTCGCTCTCTGCGGAAAAGGGGCGGAGTGTGACGTCAACGGCTTTGTCATCGCCGACAAGGAACAGCATGTCGACAACAACACTCTCATAGACCACAGGGTGTCGCACTGCACGAGTCATGAGCTCTACAAGTATGTGCTCGACGGCAGGTCCGTCGGTGCGTTCGCCGGAAAGGTGCTTGTTCGCGAGGGTGCGCAGAAGACTGTGTCGGATGAGGTGAACCGTAACCTTTGCGCCACAAAGGAAGCCCGCATGTACACTCAGCCGATGCTCGAGATCTATGCCGACGATGTGAAGTGTTCGCACGGTTCTACCGTGGGACAGCTCAACGACGCCGCACTGTTCTATATGCGCCAGCGTGGCATCCCGGTGAAGGAGGCGCGCCTGCTGCTCGAGTTCGCGTTCATCAATGAGGTCGTTGACAAGATAACGCTCGAACCGCTCCGTGACCGTCTGCATTACCTTGTGGAGAAGCGTTTCCGGGGCGAGTTGTGCAAGTGTCAGGGATGCAGCATGTGCAAATAAAAGGTTTTACAGTCATTAAAACATGGTTATGACATACGATGTAAACGCCATACGCAGGGACTTTCCCATACTTTCCACCACAGTCTACGACAGACCGCTGGTTTATCTCGACAATGCCGCCACGACGCAGAAGCCGCTTTGTGTGCTCGACGCCATGCGGCATGAGTATCTCAACGCCAACGCCAACGTGCATCGTGGTGTGCACTATCTGTCGCAGCAGGCAACCGAACTGCATGAGGCGGCGCGCGAGACGGTGCGCCGTTTCATCAATGCCGGAAAGACCGAAGAGGTGATTTTCACACGCGGAACGACAGAGAGCATCAATCTCGTGGCGTCCTCTTTCTGCGAGGAATTCATGAAAGAGGGCGATGAAATCATCGTTTCCGTGATGGAACACCATTCCAACATCGTGCCGTGGCAGCTTCAGGCTGCCCGTCGCGGAGTGGCTGTCAGGGTGATACCGATGAACGATGAGGGCGAGCTTGACATGGAAGCGTATGCCGGCATGTTCACGGAGCGCACCAAGATAGTGAGTGTCGCCCATGTGAGCAACGTCCTCGGAACGGTCAATCCGGTGAGGGAGATGATACGCATTGCCCACTCTCACGGTGTGCCTGTGCTGGTAGACGGGGCGCAGAGCACACCGCATTTCAAGGTGGACGTGCAGGAGCTCGACTGTGACTTCTTCGCTTTCAGCGGACATAAGATATACGGTCCCACTGGCATAGGTGTGCTTTACGGCAAGGAAGAGTGGCTCGACCGCATGCCGCCATACCAGGGCGGCGGTGAGATGATAGAGAGCGTGACGTTCGAGAAGACCGTTTTCCAGAGCCTGCCGTTCAAGTTCGAGGCTGGAACTCCTGACTACATAGCCACCCACGGGCTTGCCGTGGCGCTCGATTATGTTAATGATATAGGGTTGGAAAACATCTCTTCGCACGAGCGCGAGCTTACTTCTTACTGCATGGAACAGATGCGTTCCATCGATGGAATCGCCCTTTTCGGCACATCAGAGCATAAGGACGCCGTTGTGTCATTCCTTGTGGGCGACATCCACCATCTCGATATGGGCACGTTGCTCGACCGCCTCGGCATCGCCGTCCGTACGGGTCACCACTGCGCGCAGCCCGTTATGCAGCGTTACGGCATACAGGGTGCGGTGCGCGCTTCGTTCGCCATGTACAACACAAGGGAAGAGATTGACGCGCTTGTAGAGGGAGTCAGACGAGTGAGCCGTATGTTCTGAGTTTCTGAGAATGAAAATGACCTTTTATGAAATAGCGTTAAATATAAGTTGTTGCGGTTTTTTCAGTGATGCGGAAAAGTGTAGGCAAGGCAGTGTGAGGCATTGTCACGTGCTGTTGTCTGCCGCGTTTTCCTTCCTTTTCTTATTCATTCTGTCGGCTCTTCCAGCATATGGCGCAACAGATGAGGCACAGCGCGATTACATAAAAGCCCTTTCCATGACAGAACACGGTGAGAATGCAAGAGCACTCTTCCTACTCAACCGTCTGTCCGACAGCCTTTCCTTGTTGAAAAACAGCATTAAAGACAGGCGGCTGCTCATGAATGTCGACCGTCTGAGAGGCAAGAATTATCAGTCGCTCGGAGACCTTGACAGGGCACTGCGTCTGTATCGCAGTGCGATGAACAGAGCCAGAGGGCTGTCCGAATACCGTATTCATGCCCTCCTGTGCAACGACATCTTCGGGATATACTATTCTTCCGGACGTTATTCCAATGCTGAAGATTTGCTTCGACAGGCACTTGGCATAAACCTGTCTTTGAACGATTCGGTCAATATACGGGACAATTATAATAATCTTGGACTTGTATCCTACGCCCTGAAAAATTACGGTGAGGCATTCTGCTATATGGACAGTGCTTTCAGATACACGTCATCTGCTGACAGACTCGGGCAGTCGTTGATATACACAAACCGCGCCGAAGTGTACTGCGCGCAGAAAGATTATACACGTGCTGAGGCTGAACTGTACAGGGCATCACGCCTTCAGTCATCCCTGAAATTCAATCCTGACATTCTTCAGACCATGCTCAATACGGCTTATGTCAAGGCTTTGCTCGGTAAGGAAGGTGAGGCACGCCGCATGGTGAGGCTAATACACCGTAGGTTGCCTGGCACTCCGTTGGCGGTGCAGACGCGTTCCTATCGTCAGCTTACCGACATATCGTTCGTATTAGGAGATTCCATTGAGGCACTGCACAATATTATAAAGTATGAGGAAACGGGCGATTCTGTATGGCGGGAAAACAGTGACAGGCAGTTGCGGCAGCTTCTTGTAGCCTACGACTCCGAAAGGCTGAAGAACGCTAACAGCAGACTGGAGGCTTCGGTCGGCACATTAGGTACCATTGTCTTCCTCCGCACGCTCATGGTGTGTGTCGTTTCAGTATTCCTTTTAATACTTGCCGCATTCACAGTCATACTCCTCTTTCGCATCCGAAGCGACCGTAGAAAGAACAGACTCATAAATATTCAGCGTGACAGACTTGTCTACTATGAGCAGCGGGAGCACGAACGTCGCCAGCGGGAGATGAACAATCAGCTCGCCAGCAAGAACCGTCAGCTCACCACCTACACCATTGATCTTGCGTCGATAAGCGAGTTCCATCGCAAATTAAGCGACGGGCTGACTGATATTTGCGATGGAATGGGGAAAAATAAGAGCCAGGACCGTAAAAGGCTCAATGACATAATACATGCCCTGCAACATTATAACGATAAACCGGTGAGTGAGGATTTCAGGGTATTCTTCGATGAAGTGCATCCTGATTTCCTCAACCGTCTGTCGCAGCAATATCCCAATCTCAGCAATACAGACCTGCGTCTGTGCGCCTATCTGCACATAGGCATGTCGACAAAGGAAATATCCGCCCTTACATTCCGTGAGGTGCGGAGCGTCGAGTCGTCACGTCATCGTCTGCGGAAGAAGCTCGGTGTGCCTCAGGGTGTGAGCATTCACGATTTTCTTAATGATATTGTAGGTTCAGAATAGAAATGCAGTGGTAATGCAGTAGTGATGATTGTACATTGAAAATTGGTTTTGATGTAATTTTGTAACGTTAATTCTTTAAAATCAAAACAAATGTACGTAAATCCACATTATTTCATTAAAAGGCATCTGTTTGCGGCTTTTCTGTCTCTGGCTGCGGGCAGTGCGAGTGCCGGTAACGGCGATGTGGTGTTCGGAGAGACCTTCGACACCGAAGACGACTTTGCCCGATGGACACTTGTTGACAACAATGGCGGACGCACATGGGAATTTCTCAACGGTGCGATGGCATACATGTTGGATTATCAGACAGGTCTTCCGGGAGACGACTGGAGCATTTCTCCGGAGTTCCATCTTTCTGCCGGAAGGGTGTATGAGCTCAGTTTCTATCTCGGAATAAACTCACAACCGGAAAACCTGAAAGTGTGTCTCGGAACGTCGTCAGACCCTTTAACGTTCACCACGGAACTCGCCGATTATAATAATGTGGTGTCTTCCGATTCCGGGAAAAAGACTGTCAAGCTATATGTAAGTTCTGACGGAGCCTACCGTCTTGGCTTTTACGCATACAGCGAGCCCAACATGCACCGCATAGACATAGACAATGTATATGTGACGGACATCTCTTCGGCGGGTGTGCCCGGTGCTGTCACCGGTCTGTCGGTTGTTCCGACAGAGCTTGGAGGCATGTCGGCGGAACTGTCGTTTTATGCTCCTGAAGTTACAGCCACCGACGGTATTCTGTCAGGAAATACGGACATCAACATCTACCGTAACGGTAATGACGTCCCGGCAAAGACATATAAAGATGTGAAGCCGGGCGCGGGGCTGACGTGGAAAGACACGGAACCGGTACACGGATTCAACACCTACCGCATTGTTGCGTCAAATGCCGAGGGTGAGGGCGCGGCTTCCGAACGGAAGATATTCGTGGGTCCCGACGCTCCGGTAGCCGTTTCCGATGTTGTGGCGAGACTCAATGCGGACAAGAGCGTCACCGTGACATGGAACGCTCCGGCAGCTTCTGTTAACGGAGGATATGTCGATTTCGACAATATCACATACACCATAGCCCGCGACGGCAAGGTTATAGCGTCGTCATTCAAGGGTGTCGCCTACACAGACAAGGTGCCTGTGGAGCGCGGTCAGGCTCTCGTGTCTTACACCGTCACTCCTGTCGCTGCGGGGCAGAGCGGTGAGGCGACTGTGTCTTCGTCTGTCCTGAGCGGTGTGCCGCTTGGACTGCCCTACAAGGAGTCGTTTTCCGGACAGACTCCTGCTGTGCCATGGTTTGTTGACGGCAATGCCGCAGACTTCGAATGGCACACCATCGGTGACGATGAAATGGGCGAATTTGAGGAAGTTATGACGCAAGACAGCGACAACGGAATGATTGTCGCCGAGTCAAAATACGCCGACTACGACACCCGTTCGCGCTATGTCTCTCCGCTCATCGACCTTTCCGGAGCCGTCAACCCTGAACTCCGGTTCTGGTTTTACAAAGCCCGCAGTCCGTGGTATGACCCTGACTGGGATGGAGAAGTGAACGACCGGCTGCAGGTTCAGATATCTTTCGAAGGCGGAGAATGGCAGGATGTGGACAATGCGCTGTTCTATCAGAACGAGAACTCTGACGGATGGGTGGAGTGTGTCGTCAATCTGCCGAAGCAGAAGGCGTCGTTCGCCAACATCGGACTGCTCGCCATTGCCGAGGCTGAAGCCGGAGCATATCGCAATATGTATGTGGACAACATAAGCATAGACGAGTCCGAATATGCCAACGATCTTGCCGTCACGTCGTTTACGGTAGACAACAAGCGAGCCGGCATAGGCGATGACGTCACCTATACGGCTTCAGTGTTCAATCATGGAGGCAATGTAGCCAGCGGCTACAAGGTGGAATTCGTGCGCGACGGAGAGACCGTTGCGACAGTCAACGGAACTGATGTCAACCCCGCCAGCACCGTAAGTGTAATCTGTAAGCTCACAGCCACGCCTGCCGATGCTGTCGCCGACAGCCATGAATGGCATGCCGTAGTGAGGTATGATGCCGATGAATTCGACGGAAATGATGTTTCCGGTACACTCGTCACCTCTGTGCGGCGTTCTGATTTGCCCGTTGTCGTCGGTCTTTCAGCCACAGGTGTCCCCGGCAATGTGTCGCTCACATGGAATGCGGCATCCTCAGTCGCGCCGGTGGAGCATGGAGAAATGCATACAGTGACAGACGGTTTTGAGGACTACGAGCCGTTCATTATAGACAACATCGGTGCTTGGAGCGTTTACGATGCCGACAAGTCGACTACCATTGTGTCGCCCCGCATCCCCGTAGGTTACGACAATCAGGGCGCGCCGATGGCATTTCAGGTGTTCAACCTTGCGCAGGCAGGCGTGTGGACGGACGACAATCAGGACTACGCCTTTGTTCCTGTTAATGACGCAAGCAGGCAGATGCTTGTGTGCCCGTCGGCAGACTGGCCTGCCGAAAACGACGACTGGCTCATCACTCCGCGCCTTGACGGACGGCGGCAGAAGATATCTTTCTATGCCAAGGGTGCAACATTCGACAACGAGTGGATAAATGTATATTACTCCACCACAGACAATCACCACGACAGTTTTGTCAAGCTTAACGAGGATGACCATATCGTTGTGAGCGACGGATGGCGCAAGTACACGTTTGAAGTGCCCGAAGGCGCCCGATATTTTGCCGTGCGGTGCGTGCGCCGTGTGGTCATGCTCATGGTCGACGACTTCACATATGCTCCCTATGACGGCAGCCGTGAGGCTGATGAACTGTTGGGTTACAATGTCTATCGCGACAATGTCAGGATAAATGCCGGACTTCTGACCGCCAACAGATTTACCGACATGGAAGCCGGTCATGACAATGCTGTGTACACGGTGACGGCTGTTTACGGCAGCGGTGAGAGTGCTTACTCCAATGAGGCAGTGCTCACAACAACCGGTGTCGTGCGTCCTGACACAGCCGCTCCGGCTGTCGAGGACGCGCGCTACGGCATTGACGGACGCCGCCTCAATAAACCTGAAAGGGGAATAAATATAGTGAGAATGTCCGACGGAAGCATACGCAAGGTAGTTGTGAGATGAAGCTGATGTATTAATCGGATTATGGGAGACTCTCCGAAAGGCGGGTCTCCTTTTTGCGTTATGTGTGTGCCTGCGACAGCAATCTTTCTCTTGTGGCGCGGCTTGTGTGCGCGCACGTGACAAATCTTCCCGTTAATATGTTTTTGCAAGTTTATTCGTTTTTTTTGTATAAATATTCTGGCTGCGCTGAAATAAACTCCGCGAGAATCGGCTGTTTGCAGACGGAAGTGCCGCCGCATGCGAATACGCTTGTATTCAGGCGGTGGCGCAATTGTCTCACAGTCAGTGTGATATGTTCACATCGCCGTTTCCGCGCCTCCGGATTCATTCTTCCGCAGTGTCAGAAAGCCCCTTTCGCATTGCCAAAGAGCCTCTTCCGTGTGCCGGCAATGCCTTTTCCGGATGACGGAACGGCATGTTTTGAGATGCGGAAGAGCCTTTTCGGCATGTCCGTAGACGGTGGACAGACTTCTCAAATTGTTTTTTCATGAATTTCAAAGTGTTTCCGTGGAATTTCCGTTATGTCCCGGATGCGCCGTATTTCTGTTTCCGATATTTCATCTGTCAAAATATTTTACTTTCCGTTTTGCATTTTTATACGGTTTCATATACGTGCAGTCTTCATGCCGTGTAAGCGCACGGTGCGGACAGAAGCGACTTATGTCATACTGTGAGAAGATAAAAATATACAGGGTCAGATTGTTTTATATGATATAAAATGCTTATATTTGCAACCGGATTTTGTCTGACTAAGGACATACAACCATATTAATCTTATTGTCACCGCAATGTGGAACAGGCATCGTACGGATGCCGTGAACGGTGAAGCACATTATTATATATAAACTGAAAACCTCAAATAAAATGAACAGAACCATTATTTTATCAGCGTGCATGCTGATGTTTGCCTCGCGTTATGCAGGTGCACAGAGGACGGTCTCAGGATTTTCCGAGGTCAGGATTACCGAAGGCGATAGCAAACTGATAGACGGTCAGGAGCGCACGGAGCCTGACATATACTACGTTGACAAGGGCGATGGCACATATCAGGCTATACGTCTTACCGTCGCACCGGCGGGAAGGTCTGCCATGACCGTGCCTTACATCTATATGAACACCTCACATTCGATATGCGTCAACTGGAAAAGCATGACCGACGGAGCCGGTTCGGTGGTGAGATACGGTCGCGACGCCGACAATCTCTCGTCCTCCGTGGAGGCTGGCTCCACCCGCATCACGGCAAGACATTTCTGGAACTCGGCTGTGATAGACCATCTTGAGCCGGACGCAGTGTATTATTATCGCGTGGAGAGCAAGGCAGGAAACAGTGATGTTTACCGCTTCCGCACAATGCCGGCTCCCGGTTCCGGGAAGAAGATACGTGTGCTTCTGATAGGCGACCACCAGCGTAACGAACGCTCGGACTATGAGTGGATGCTCAAGGCGGCGCAGCGCACGGTAAGCGAGAAGTATGGTGACGCTCCTTTTGAGGACAACATCAATTTCATAATGAACGTGGGCGACCAGGTCGACGGAGGCTGGAGCGAGCTTTATGAGACGGTCCATCTGTTCAAGTCGAGGTCGGTCTCGCCGTCGCTTTCCACCATGACCGCAGTGGGCAACCACGAATACCGCGAGGACCCAGAGCTGCGCCTGTATAAGAGCCACTACCGTTACGACGCGCTGTCGTATGCCGGACTAAGCAGCGGAACGGCTACTTATTACGCCTATCAGGCAGGAAGGACGCTCTTTGTGGTGATTGATTCCGACGACCCTTCGGCTGAACAGAAGATGTGGGTGCGCAAAGTCATTGCGGCGGCTGCGGATGATGAAAACGTCGATTTCATCGTGAGCGTGCAGCACAGACCGCTTTATGCGGAGCAGTATTCGGGCGATGTGTCGCCGTGGATGCTCAATGAGATAATGCCTATACTCTCTTCCACACCCAAACATGTGCTCAACTACTCCGGACATCACCATCTCTACGCCCGCGGACAGATGAGAGACACGCCTGTCTATCACATCATAAGCGGCGGCGGAGTGGGCACTTCGGCGGAGGGATACGAGCAGCTCTGGGGCAAGACTCCCGACAACTACAATCATGAGGAGGTGCAGAAGACCATAGACCACTGGACATATCAGATAGCCGAGTTCGACCCGCAGAGTCTCACCATGACCGTTGAGACCTACTCGGTGGGCAACTCACGGCTGGCTCTCGACAATGTCCTTGTCGACCGTTTCGTGCGCCGTCTGGGCGACAACACCGTTCCTGCGGTGCCTGCCGTGACGCCTGCCGGAGGCGAGGTGACGCTTCCTTACGTGTTCACTCAGACCGGGAAGGCAGACGGCATAGCCGCCGTGGAGTATCAGATTGCGCGCGACGACGCTTTCAAGGACATCGTCCTCGACCGTCTCACCAACTGTGAGGACTTCTACGGGGTTGACGACAAGTACATGCCTCTCGACATAAACGCAGGCAAGGACATCACCCGCCTGTCGCTCGAGAGCGGCGCGCTCACCGACGGAACATACTACATACGTGTCCGCAACCGCAATGACAACCTGCTGTGGTCAGACTATTCCGCTCCGGAAAAGTTCACTGTCACCGGCTCCACGGCACAGTCCGCGCTCTCGCTTGATGGACATTTCTTCCGTACGGGCAGTGAACTGGAGTTCTCATATGCCGGTGCTCCGGTGGGAACAGACGCATGGGTGGGCATCTACGTATACGGAAAGACGCCCGGAACGGCTGACCTTTCATACAAATATGCATATACCGACGCTGCGTCGGGCACATGGCGATGCACCATAGACGAGCCCGGCGCATATTTCGCGGTGCTTTTCAAGGACAGCGGCTACACTGAGATAACCGACCGCGTGACGTTCATGGTGAGCGACAACTGCGACGACAACACCCTGCCTTCCATCACTACAGACAGGAAAGTGTATGCCGAGGGCGACCCGGTGAGCGTTTCTTACGACAACGCACCGTGCATCGACCGCGACTGGATAGGGCTTTACGAGCGTTCGGCGGTGCCCGTAAGCTCCAAGTGTTCCACCTACGCGTATGTCGGAGACAGTCCTCAGGGCAGTCTCATGCTTAATGTTGAGGGCACATACAACTTCACCTCGCCTTTGAAGGCAGGCGTTTACTTTGCAGGATACTTCAATGCCGACAACTACCACGAGCCTTGCGGACGCGCCGTTTTTGTCATCGGCAAGCCCGTGGTGCTGGAGACCGGACGCCCCGAATATCTTTCCACTGATAAGGTGGAGGCTTTCTATGAGGGCCTGCCGTGCTTCGGCGACGAGCAGGTGGCTGTGTTCGGCGGAAAGGGTCTGCAGGCATGCTTCCCTGTAAGCGGTTCGGGTGGCAGCGTGGAGATAGGCAGTCTGCCCGATGGAGAGTATGAGATGTGTGTCGTGACAGAGGGTTTGACCGAGATTTCCAGCCGTGTCGCTTTTTCTGTCGTGTCTCCTACAGGCGTCAGCAGCGCGTCTTCCGCACGTGCGGAGGTGACGCTCGCTGGCGGCAGTCTGTGCGTCTCGTCACCCGAGGGAGTGCGTAATGTGGACGTGTATGACTCCTGCGGCACTCTCATAGCGTCTCACGATGCCGACGGTTCAGAGCGCGTCAGCATCCCGTTTCACGGATATGACGGTGTGTGCATCGTGAATGTGAACGGTGAGACAGCCGGAAAACTTATGTTGAAATGAATCAGGTATTATATAACAGGTCTCTTCCTTTGACGTCACCGGCTCATGCCGGTGACTTTTTTTGTACCGTAGTGTTGCCCAATAGGCTAAAAACACGTATTTTTGTAGTAGTATTGCACAATGTGTAATATATAAAGCCGGACGTCAGCTCCGGACTTGGGAGAATCATATTAAAACATTCATCCGATATTATGAAACCTTTACGACATTACGCCGCCGCCCTGATTGTGATGGCATCGGGTGCGGCTTATGCGCCTGCCGGAGCCGGCAGCCTGATCACTTATGTTGACACAAGCATCGGAACAGGTGCCAACAACGCAGACTTCACACACGGACGCGAGCCTCTGGGACAGTGTATGCCTGCGGTGCTCGTGCCTTACGGCATGAACTTCTGGACACCGCAGACAGAGAGCTCGGAAGGTCACGGCGTGAGTCCTTACTATTACAACAAGACACGTATGCACGGATTCCGCAACTCCCACTACATCAGCGGAGGCAGCACGCAGGACTATGGCTCTGTGTCTATAATGCCTCTGCTCGACACTCTTAGGTGTATGCCGGAGGACAGGGCGTCAGAATTCAGCCATATGGATGAGGTACTGCGTCCCGACTATTACTCTGTGGAGCTGTTCGGAGGCGACATCAGGGCGGAGATGACAGGCACGTCGCGCACCGGCATATTCCGTTTCACCTACCGGAAGGCAGGTACGGCTTATCTCGTCATAACGCCCAACAGCGACGAAGGACAGGGACAGGTGAGCATAGACGCGCGGCGCGGAGAGGTGACAGGGTGCAATCCGGTGCACCGTATGTACCTGCGCACGGGTCAGCCTGCCGGGTTCAGCGGTCATTTTCTGGTTCAGGTGAAGAACAAGGTGACCGGATGCGGCACCTACGACGGCAGGACGATAAACGCCGGGCGCACGTCTGACGGCGGGAGAAAGAACATAGGGGCTTACCTCAGCTTCAAGGTGGACGCCGGAGACGAGATTATCGTGAAGGTGGCGTCGTCGTTCTGCGACGTGGAGGGAGCCCGCAACAACATGCGGATGGAGAATCCCGGATGGAGTTTCAATAAAGTACGCTCCGCCCTGACGCGTGTGTGGGAGAAGCATCTCGGCACTCTGAAGGCTGAGGGCGGCACGCGCCAGGATCTTGTGAAGTTCTACACATCGCTCTATCACGCCTCTTTCTGCCCCAATGCCATGAGCGATGCCGACGGACGCTACCCCTCGTTCGCAGGCGGAAAGACCATTGAGCGCACGCATGCCACCTATTATGACAACTTCAGTCTGTGGGACACGTTCCGCGCCCTCCATCCTCTCATCACGCTGCTCCGCCCGAGCCTGTCGGGCGACATGATGGAGTCGTTCGTCAACAAGTATGAGCAGAGCGGATGGCTGCCCATGTTCTCGGCGTGGAACAGTTTCACACAGGAGATGATAGGCGACCATGCGGCTTCGCTGATAGCCGAGGCTTACTTCAAGGGAGTGCGCAACTTTGACGTAGGGAAAGCCTATGAGGCACTGGTGAAGATGGCGTTCGAGACACCCGAAGACTATTCCGACTACGCCGACGGCAAGGGACGCCGCGCGCTGAAGTCGTACATCAGATACGGATACATACCTCTGGAGGACCCCGTGAAGGAGGCTTATCATGGAAAGGAACAGACATCGCGCACGCTCGAATATGCTTACGACGACTATTGCGTGGCGCGTCTGGCAAAGGCGTTGGGACACGATGAAATGGCGGAAAAGCTGCTCCAACGCTCCAAAAACTACCGCAACGTGTTCGACCCGCGCACGGGCTACGTCAACGGACGGCACGAGGACGGACGCTTCGCGGACGGAAAGAGACCCGACCGCGGACATTCTTTCATCACGCAGGGCACACCGTGCCAGTACAGCTGGTATGTGCCCCACGACGTGTATGGCATGATGGAGTGTATGGGCGGACGTGAGGAATACATCCTGAAGCTCGATTCCATGTTCTCATGCAACCGCATGTGGCACGGCAACGAGCCCGGACACCAGATAAGTTTCATGTATAACTATGCGGGACAACCGTGGAAGACCCAGCGCGAAGTGCGCAACATAATGAAGACGGAGTACCGTCTCGGAGCCAACGGACTGTCGGGCAACGACGACTCGGGGCAGATGTCGGCATGGTATATCTTCGCCGCGATGGGCTTCTATCCCGTATGTCCGGCGGCGGGATACTACAACATATCCGGTCCGACGTTCCCCAAGATGACAATAAAGATGGAGAACGGACGCAAGTTCACGATAGTGGCGCGCGGCGTTTCAGACACGAACATATACATACAGAGCGTCACTCTCAACGGCAAACCGTATGACAAGAGCTACATCAGTCATGACGACATAGCGGCGGGAGGACGCATGGAGTTTGTCATGGGCGGCACTCCTAACAAGGAATGGGCTGCCTCTGCCGGTTGCTGTCCGCCGGGGCTGACCCTCTGACCGTCTCTTCCGGCGCGCGGTGAGGACTGAGCCGAAGAAAGCGACTGTCTCACCGGCGGCAGGCGAGGAGCGAGCAGATGAGCCACACCGCGCACAACGCTCTCGCAAGGAGCGGAGCGTCGGCTGGGAAAACAGCCGCGACGAATGCCAGCTGGGCGTTTATCAGTCTCCACATGCGGCTGTAGCTCACTTCCTCCTCCAGCACGTCGGAGTAGTAGCGGCGCAGTCTTTCAAACGGTCTGAATGCTGTTCTGGCAAGCTCTGATGAGGTTCTGCCGCAGCCGTTCTTGCTTTGCGAAAGTGTGATGTTCTTTTCCATATTGTCTGTTATGTGTTTAGTAGTGGGTCAATATTGTTTTACACTGCAAACCTACTGCATTATATGGAAATAATGTTTCCACTTTCCGGGTATGCGGTTAATTAAAGTTATAAATGTATTAAAACACCATTCTGATATAAGAGAAAATGCTTAAACCACACTTATATGAAGGACTTGTGGAGGCGGGATGTGACGAGGCGGGACGCGGATGCCTTGCCGGGAGCGTGTTCGCAGCCGCTGTCATACTGCCCGCAGGATATGACAACGCAGCCCTCAACGACTCAAAGAAGCTCACGGAGCGCAGGCGTTATGAGCTCAGAGAGCAGATAATGGCTGACGCCGAGGCGTGGGCTGTGGGGGAGGTGACACCGGAGGAGATAGACAGGATAAACATACTGAAAGCCAGTTTTCTTGCCATGCACCGCGCGCTCGACCGGCTCAAGGTGCGTCCGGAGGCGGTGATAGTGGACGGCAACAGGTTCGTGCCTTACCGCGACCTGCCTTACACCACGGTGGTGAAGGGCGACGGAAAGTATCAGGCGATAGCCGCGGCGAGCATACTTGCCAAGACTTTCCGCGACGACTACATGAAGTCGCTCCACCGCGAGTATCCCTGCTACGGATGGGACGGCAACAAAGGCTATCCCACGGCGGAGCACCGGCGCGCCATAAGGGAGCACGGCGTGTCGCCATACCACCGCATGAGCTACAATCTTCTGGGCAACGGAGAGCTGCCGCTCGACTTCAAGGACTGACCGGCACGCTTTTTATGCGAGGCTGCGGAGCACTCCCCGCGCGGCTGACCTGCCGCCCATGGCAGAAGGAGCGAGCGACCACATGCCGCATCGCATCCCTCCCCACAGTCATGCAGCCTCCTCGCCGTATGACGGCGGAAAAAGTTTCAAACTGAATTATTCGTACAATGAGAATGAACAAATACGGCCGTGAGCTTGAACTTATAATACTGCTCACCAGCGAGACACCGCTCACGGCACTGCAGATGTCAGAAAGGCTGGGCATCACACGCCGCAACCTTTATTATTATCTCGACTATCTGAAGAGCTGCGGATTCCGCATCATAAAGAGCGGAACGCACTATCAGCTCGACCGCAACGCATCGTTCTTCAGGCGGCTTCATGAGAACATCGCCGTGACGGAGCGTGAGGCGGAGTATCTGCTCAGGCTTCTCGACGGTGTGCCGGGGCAGGACTCAACGGCTGCGTCGGTGCGAGTGAAACTGTCGAGGGCGTACGGGCTTGCCGACATAACCAATCCTGAAGTGAGGAAGACGGTGAACCGCAACGTGTCGGCACTTAAAAACGCCATCGCGGCGAAGCGTGTGGTGAGGCTGTGCAGCTACTCCTCACCGCACAGCTCTACGGTGTCCGACAGATTGGTCGAGCCTTTCCTGCTGATGGACAACGGACAGGAGGTGCGCTGCCACGACCTCGGGTCGCATACCAACAAGACGTTCAAGGTGGCGCGGATGAAGGATGTGGAGATGATGGACGTGGAGTGGATGTATGAGAAGGAGCACAAGCAGGTTTACACCGATGTGTTCATGTTCAGCGGGGAGGAGCGCAGGCGCGTGGAGCTGAGGCTCGGGCAGCTGTCGCACAATCTGCTTGTGGAGGAGTATCCGGCATCGGAGAGCTGCATCACAGACGACGGCGGACACTGGATTTTCACCGCCGATGTGGTGTCTTTTCACGCTGTCGGACGTTTCGTGCTCGGTCTTTACGACGACATAGACATCCTTGGCAGCGACGAGTTCAAGGCTTACGTCAATGAGAGAATATCACGCATGCGGAGCCGTTGAGCCGTCAACGGTGGCTCATGAGACGATTTTTGTCTTGCACGAAAATGTCATGCGTCTTACTGTATGGGCTCGTCAGTTTCACGGGATAATATGATATTTTTCATGAAAGAGTATCATCCGTATTACAGAAAACAATCTCTGTCTTATGTGAAAAACATCAACTGTTTCACGGTATTATTGTTATCGTTTTGTGATAAAGGCTCTCTTGGCTTGCGGAAGAGCCTTTCCTGACTTCCCAAAGAGCCTCTTCGGGCTTGCGAAAGAGCCTCTTTCGCAGCCTCAAAGAGGCTCTTCCGCAAGCCCGAAAAGGCTCTTCCGCAAAGCAGGCGTTTTCCCCCTGCCTGTCAGGCGTGCCCTTACGGTCGGGCTCACCGTTCCTTTCCGTCCTCTTTCATCCTCTTTATCTCTTCCGCAACGATGCCTGCCATCACCTCCGCGCCTTTTCTTCCGGGGTGTATGCCGTCGTCCTGCATGAGCGACCTGTCGCTTCCGAAGAGCGTGTGAAGGTCTGTTACGCGCAGCCCGTCTTTCTTCGCCACACGCCGCATGAGGGGTATTATCGTCTCTGTTATAACCGAGTCGCTTATCCCCTCGGAGTTGTCCCAAGCCTTCATGGGCAGAGCCAGACATATCTCCGGCTTCGTGTCGAGAGCCTTCAGCGACGCTGTCATCCTCCGCAGGTCGGTCTCCAGCGCGGCGATACGTCCGCGGTTGGCAGGCTTGCTGTCGTTTGTCCCGAGTTCCATAACGACGATATCCGGTCTGAAATCCATCACTTCGCTCCACTCCGGCCCGTTTATGTAAGCCCGGTCGCCCTCCGACAGCATCGTGCTGCCAGCCGCTCCGAAGTTCCTCACGTTGTATCCGTCGCCAAGGATGCGCTTCAGCCGCGCCGTATAGCCGTATGTGCCGCTCATGTCCAGTCCCTGTCCGGCGGTGATGCCTGTGCCGATGCACGCCACTCTCACGGCGTCCCTGCGCGGCGTCTTCAGGTTGTCGAGCCATGAGGCGATGTCCTGCAGCAGTTGTTCATGATATATGAAGGATGTCTGCGAGCCGAATCCGTGCTCGCCCTCTGCATAGGCGTACATCGCTGCAGGTATGCCGGCGTCGCGCAGTGCGGAATAGTAAGCCACACCGTTTGTCACAGGCGGCACGAGCGTGTCGTCGGTGGAAAGGAGTATCAGAGCCGGTGGGGTGGCGTTGCGGCGCACCTGCAATTCGTTGGAATACATCTCCACGTACCTCCTGTCGTGCCTTTTCTCTCCGAGAAAGTTTGTCACCGAGCCTTCGTGCGTCCTGTCCGCGTCCATAGATATCACCGGATAGAACAGAATCTGGAAGTCGGGTCGCGACCTGAGAGGAGCGTGCGTGGCGAGCGTGGAGGCGAGATGGCCTCCTGCCGACGACCCCATTATGCCCACATCGTACGGGTTTATGTCCCACACCGCGGCACTGTCGCGCACCATGCTGACAGCTTTCCCGGCGTCGCCCACGGGAATGCTCAGGTCGCCGTGCGGCATACGGTAGGTGAGTATCATGCAGGCTATGCCGCGTTCTGTGAAGAATGGAATCCAGTTAGTGCCCTCGTTCTCCATCGCCAGCCACTCATATCCTCCGCCAGGACATATCACCACAGCCCTCCCTGTGGATTTGCCGCTCTCGGGCAGACACACAAGGATGTTCGCCTTTCCGTCGGGCGAGATGTTTCTTCTGAACTGTCTGTATGCAGAGGAGTGCGTCTGCAGTGAGCATAGCAGGGCTATGAGGATGAGTGATAAATTCTTTGTCATAATGTTTGTTGTATTGATATGTATGTCTGTTTCGCGTTGTATGGCGTCAGGAAAAAATGGTTTTGTTCTACCTTATTACCTGCCCGCTCATATAATGTTCGCAATGTTGGAAATTATTGAGACAAAGATAGATAAATATAACAGAAAGATTTGCTGATATGTTATATTTTTTCTATCTTCGTTAACTAAATGTTTAGAAACAAGGTATTCATTAAATTATTCAGTTATTATGTCTAATCAGAAATTCTATGATGTAACTATCCCTATAGTGATAAAAGACTGCGAGGGAATCAGTCTGGGTCAGGAAGTCTTTTTGATGCATGACTTCAAGAAGATGAAGGAACCGGACAAGGTCTACCGTATGCGTTGCCTGGTCATGGCGGTGTGCCTTGAGGGCGAGTGCGGCTACACTGTCGACACCATAAGCCAGAGCATCCGGCCTAACGACATCTTCGTGCTCAGGAAGGGGCAGGTGGTGACCGACTGCTGGCAGAGTCCCGACTTCAGAGGCTATGTGGCGCTTTTCTCTTACGCGTTCTTTGATGAGGCTATCAAGGGAATGAGCGGTCTGTCCTCTCTCTTCCTCTTTGCCAACGAGCATGCGGTGCGCAACATTGATGACGTGGAGAAGGAAAGGCTCGTTGCATATTATGATATGATAAAGAGCACCATAGATAACGAGATGCTGATGTACCGTCACGAGACGGTTCAGGCACTCGTCTCGGCATTGCTATACGATATAACCAGCGTGATAAGCGGTTCTTACAAGGGTTCTTCGGCAGGCTCACGTGCCGAGCGCATATTCTTGAACTTCATGCATCTTGTGGGCAAGAACTTCAGCAGGGAGAGGCGTGTCAGCTGGTACAGCGAGCAGATAGGACTGTCGCCAAAATATCTTTTCGAGACGGTGAAAAGCGTGAGCAACCGCACTCCGAACGAGTGGATAGACTATTATGTGATGCTTGAGCTGCGCGTGCGGCTGCGCAACACCGAGTCGTCCATAAAGGAGATAACGCAGGGCATGAACTTCTCGAGCCAGTCGTTCCTCGGAAAATACTTCAAGGAACATGCCGGAATGTCGCCCTCGGAATACAGAAACAATTCAAGATATACCTAAATCGGCAATTACATTTCATCCGTATTCCGTGCTGCTGTCGGGCGGACAGGCTCACGGTTTTTCAGAAGATGTGGCGTGATGCACATGTGAAGGTGGTGAGACTGCGGGTCGGCGGCGGTGCGGAATATATATAAGAAAACGCCTGATTTATTCGGATGTGTCCCGGACTGTGTCACGGCAGATGCGGGACAGATGGTGTTATGTCCGGAATTGCGGCTCATACGGCATTACATGTCGCCGTAAGCCGTGCTTCCGCCGTGTCGCCGCGTCCATGCCGTCAAGGTATGATGCCCTGCCTGCGCAGCTCCTCCGCCACGGTGCACAGCTCGTCATACCATTCCTGACCGAATCTTCTTGTAAGCGGCTCGCGCAGGAACCGGTATAGCGGAATGTCTTCCTTCACGCCTTTCCTCACCGCGTCGCGGCACACGTCCCATCTGTTGTAGTTGAGAGCCGTGCCTCCGTTGGCAAGCCGTTTCTCGCGTATGGGATAGAGAGCGCAGCTTATAGGTTTGCAGAAAGCGGTCTTCCCGGTGCGGAAGGCTCGCTCGAGAGCGCACATGCAGCATCCGTTCTCATAGCAGGTGAACACGCAGTCCTTGCCGTCTACGATGCTTGTCACGAGGTCGCCGTCTCGGTCGGTGTATGCCACGCCCTGCCTGTCGACCACCGACTGCGCCCTTGCCGACATGTCGCCCCACACAGTGTCGAGCGCGTCTTCTATGCCCCCGATCTCGTCAAGGGTGACCGGCGCGCCCGCGTCGCCCTCCACGCAGCATATGCCCTTGCATGCGTCAAGGTCGCAACAGAACCGTTCCGTGATGATGTCTGACGACACCAGCACGTCGCCCACTTCTATAATAGGAGGTATGTTCATTTTCTTCGGTTTTGTTTGTGATATGTCTTCCGCGTGTGTCTGCTCTTGTCCGGCTGACGGACAGACGTCCGCAGGTGTTTCTTACCATTTTATCGGTGTCATGCCGTTGGCTTCGAGATATCTGTTGCAGAGCGAGAAATGATGGTTGCCGAACCATCCTCCGCGGTTGGCTGACAGCGGAGAGGGGTGCACCGACTGTAGTATGAGGTGTCGGGAGGCGTCGATGAGCCGTGCCTTGGAGCGCGCGTATCCGCCCCAGAGGATGAACACGAGATGGTTGCGGTCGCGCGACAGAGCCTGTATGGCGGCGTCGGTGAACTCCTCCCATCCCTTGCGCTGGTGGCTCGCAGCCTGATGCGCGCGCACGGTGAGTGTGGCGTTGAGCAGCAGCACGCCCTGTTCAGCCCACCGGGTGAGATTACCGGAGGAGGGCACAGGTGTGCCCGTGTCGTTTTCTATTTCCTTGAATATGTTCACGAGGGATGGCGGAAACGGCACGCCGTCGTTCACCGAGAAGCTCAGTCCGTGAGCCTGTCCGGGCTCGTGGTAAGGATCCTGCCCGATGATGACTGCCTTCACCTTGTCAAACGGACACAGGTTGAAGGCGTTGAATATGAGGTTGCCCGGCGGATAACACTTCGTTGCGGTGTACTCCGAACGCACGAATTCGGTGAGTCTTGCGAAGTATGGCTTCTCAAACTCGGCTCCGATGTGTCTGCGCCACGATTCTTCTATCTTTACGTTCATGTGTTCTCGTGTCGTTGTATTATGCGCAAAAATACAATTTTTTCTCCTAAACGCAACAGGATTGCATGTTTTTATCGCTCCATCATCAAACAGTAGAGACGCAAAATCTTGCGTCTCCCGTCCTACCCATCCCCACCTCCATCCACAACAACGCAATAACCATACACACATCCTTGCTTGTGAGACGCAAAATTTTGCGTCTCTACTTGGATGGACGGAGGGGAGTCGTTGTACTGGAAAAATGATGTGTGTATGATATATAAATAATGTCCGTATATTATATAAATGTATGCGCGTGTGCGCGCGTATTATCCGGTAGGGTGGAAAAGCATGCTTGGGTTGGCGGGTGCGTAAATGCGAAATCCCGGACGCACGGTGTCTGTATGCCGTGTCATCCGGGATTGTATCGTTTTCGGTTCTCCGTTGTTGTCGGATTACCTGTTGTCCTCAATCAGGTTCTCGCCTGTCATGTCAGCCGGTTGTTCCAGACCCATGATGTGGAGTATCGACGGTGCGACGTCGGCGAGGCGTCCGTTCTTTACGGTTGCGCTGTTGTTGTCGGTCACGTATATGAAAGGCACGGGGTTGAGCGAGTGAGCAGTGTTGGGCGTTCCGTCCTCGTTGATGGCGTTGTCGGCGTTTCCGTGGTCTGCTATGATTATTGCCTCATAGTCGTTAGCCTTTGCCGCCTCTATCACTTCCCTCACACAGTTGTCCACGGCATGCACAGCCTTGGCGATGGCGTTGTATACTCCCGTGTGCCCTACCATGTCTCCGTTGGCGAAGTTCACCACGATGAAGTCATACTCCTGTGTGTTTATTGCCCCCACAAGCTTGTCCTTCACCTCGTATGCGCTCATTTCCGGCTTCAGGTCATAGGTCGCAACCTTCGGCGACGGCACCAGAATGCGGTCCTCACCCTCGTATGGAGCCTCGCGTCCTCCGTTGAAGAAGAAAGTCACGTGAGCATATTTCTCGGTCTCTGCGGTATGCAGCTGCTTCTTGCCCTGCTTGCTCAGATATTCTCCAAGAGTGTCCATGACGTTTTCTTTCGGGAATAGTATGTGCACACCTTTGAACGAAGCGTCGTACGGAGTCATGCAGTAATATTGCAGGTTCTTTATTGTGTGCATGCCCTCTTCCGGCATGTCCTGCTGTGTGAGCACCTGTGTGAGCTCCTTGGCGCGGTCGTTGCGGAAGTTGATGAATATCACCACGTCGCCTTCCTCTATTGTCCCGTCAGCTTTGGCGTTGCTTATCGGCTTGATGAACTCGTCTGTCACGCCTTCAGCGTAGCTTTCCTCCATAGCCTTCACCATGTCGTCCGCCTTCTTGCCCTTGCCCTCTACGAGCAGGTCGTAAGCCTCTTTCACGCGGTTCCAGCGTTTGTCGCGGTCCATGGCATAGAACCTTCCCACGATGCTTGCGATGTGTGCGCCGTTGGCGGAGCATACGTCCTGCAGACGGCTTATGAATCCCGCGCCGCTCTTCGGGTCGGTGTCGCGGCCGTCCATGAAGCAGTGCACGAAAGTCTTCTCAAGTCCGTAAGCCTTTGATATTTCGATAAGCTTGAACAGATGGTCGAGTGACGAGTGCACGCCTCCGTCTGAAGTAAGACCCATGAGGTGCAGTTTCTTACCGTTCTCCTTAGCGTAGCTGTAGGCGCTTACAATCTCCGGGTTCTGCATGATTGAGCCGTCCTTGCATGCGCGGTTTATCTTCACGAGGTCCTGATAAACTATTCTGCCCGCTCCGATGTTGAGGTGTCCCACCTCGGAGTTGCCCATCTGTCCGTCGGGCAGACCAACGTCCTCGCCCGAAGCCTGCAATTGTGAGTGCGCGCTCACTGCGCAGAGATAGTCGAGGTAGGGCGTAGGAGTGTTGTAAATAACGTCGCCTGCACCATGTTTTCCGATTCCCCATCCGTCGAGAATCATCAATAGAGCTTTCTTTGCCATAATAATCTGTATTTAATGTGTATTTTGTTTTTATAAGAATAAGACGGTGTCTGACAGCACGACAGAATGTCCGCATCATCAGTATGCAACGTCTTCAGTCATTCACATGCAAAGTTAATGCAAATGTGATGCAATCTTGCATCTTTTATCTTTTTTTTATCTTCGTTTAATATTTATTCTGTCAGCGGCTTACTCTCTTGTATCTGCCGTTGTCCTTTATCTCGAACGAGTGTGTGCCCGCCTCAAGCTCCACCGTCTTTCCGCCGTCTCCGGCACCCGGTATGGTGAGTGTGGCTGTGGTGTTGGGCGGCAGTGTCACGGTGTAAGCCACGGTCTTGCCCTTGCGGTTCCATTTTGACACTATTGTGCCATAGGGCGAGTTGTGGCTCGCCTCGAAGTGTCTCAGGTCTCTGACGAAGTTCGGACGCAGGTTTATGTGTCTGAATCCGGGCTGCCGCTCGTCAGGGAATATACCTCCGAGACCCTTGTATGGCCATACGCCTATCTCTCCGAACATGATGTGGTTGTCCGATATGTCGCGCGTGGCTTTGAGGTTCCAGTTCTCGAGCAAGGTGGTGGCGCCGTTCACGATCCACCATCCCCACGACGGATAGGTGTCCTGCACGGCTATGCGGTAGGCGTCCTCGGCATATCCGTTCTCGCTAAGGGCGTTGAGGATGGCTTTCGCTCCGTGCACGCCTACGTCAAGATGCCAGTCGTTCGCCCTCACTTTCTCAGCCAGACGTGCAGCCACCCGCCGCGTCATGTCGTCAGGCACGACCTTCCACATCAGCGCAAGGCTCATCTCCGTCTGCGACCCTCCGGCGTAGACAGCCGTCTCGCGGTTGAGGAATCTGGCGTTTATGGCGTCGCGTATGTCTGCCGCCAGCCTCGCGTAACGCCTGTGGTCATCGTCGTGTCCAAGCAGAGCCGCCGCCTTTGACAGTATTGTGGCGTCAGCGAAGAAGTATATGGAAGATGTGAGCAGTTTGTCCGACTGCGTCTTCACAGGCACCCAGTCGCCCCGTCCCCATGCCGAGAGATGCTCCGGACTGTTGCTGTCCACATAGTCGACATAGCGTTTCATGTTGTCGTAGCATTCGGCGAGCGGACGCATGTCACCGTAGAACAGATAGATGTTCCACGGAATGATGGCTATCGTGCTCGTCCAGTCAAGCCCGTTGTCCGTGCCGTATCCCCATCCGTCGGTTGGTATGATGTCGGGCAGCACACCGTTGGGCTGCTGCTCGTCGCGGTGGTCGGCGAGCCACTTCTCGTACACTGTTATGGCGTCGTAGTTGTAGAAAGCCGTCTCTACGGCGAGATGGCCGTCGCCCGTCCATCCGTTCTTCTCGCGCTGCGGACAGTCTGTAGGGTAGCCCATAAGGTTGGATATGTATGCCATGCGTGCCGCCTGCACGGTCTTGTCGAGCAACGGTTCGGACGAGGATATGCTTCCCACCGGCTCCACATCGCTGTGTGTGAAGTGCGCCGTGATGTTGCCTGAGCCGAGCGTTACGGGTCGGTCGGCTGTCACCTGCACATATCTGAAACCCTTGTAGCTGAACTCCGCGCGGAACGAGTCGTCCCCTCCGCTCAGCGTGAGTATGTCTGTCTGGAAAGGCTCAGTCTTTTTGTCGCCACGGTAATACACGTCGATGTTCGACTGGTCGAGCGTCCCGTCACCGTGAAGCCGTTCGCCGTGGCTTATGCGCAGGCGTGTTCCTTTCTCTCCTTTCATCCTCACCTCAGTCACGCCAGCCATGTTTCTGCCGAAGTCACAGACATAAGTGGAGTCGTTGATGCGCGTCACCTTCACCGGACTGATGCTCTCCGTCAGACGTATCGGCTCCATCTGCTGTGACCACACGATCGGTGCCGGTGCGCTGCGCAGGCGCACTCCCTGCCACTTGGAGCCGTCGAACTGCGGCGTGTCCCATCCCTTCTGCACGAGGTTGAAGTCGTAGTGCTCGCCGGTGTATATGTTGTTGTAGACGAGCGGTCCGTCCGACGTGCGCCAGCTGAGGTCGGTCGCCACTGTCTGTGTGGTGCCGTCGGTGTAGGTTATGCGCACGTCCATGCAGAATGTGGGGCGGTTGCGCCACGGCGCGCGGTCGAAGTCCCACACCGCCAGAGCCTGATGGTTGTACCACCCGTTGCCGAGCACCACCCCCAGCGCGTTGCGTCCGCCGCGCAGCAGAGGCGTTATGTCGAACGTGACGTATGAGCACCGTCTGTCGTAGCGTGTATATACAGGGTCGAGGAAATGGTCGCCCGCCCTCTGTCCGTTGACAGTCAGCACGAACAGACCGCCAGCCGAGATGTATGCCCTTGCCGACTTTATTGTTTTGGTTACATCGAATGTCTTTCTGAAGTAAGGCGCCGCGCGGTGGTCCTTGTCGTGTCCGTCGCTTATCCACGCACCCCTCCATTGTCCCATGAGTCCCGTCTCAAACCGTGCCACACGCGACTTTTCCGTTCCGCCCTTGCCGTCGCCTGTCTCCACTCTCCAATAGTAGACGGTGAACGGCTGCAACGGTTTGCCGGCATAGGTCACGAGCCGCGCGTCCGAACGTACGGTGCCGCTCTCCCATGCGGAGCCTATGCCTTGCGCCACCTGCGCGCTGTCTGTGCCCACTGTCACGGAGTAGGTAGCCTGCGCCTTGCCTTCGCTGCGCCATTCCAGCCTCGGGGCGGTGTCGTCCACGCCGAGCGGATCCGTGAGATGGTTTGTCCTGAGTCCTGTGGGCTGCGCGCATGCCGTGGCGGCAGCCATTGTTGTGATGAGCAAAGAACGGATTCTTTTCATGTCATTAAGTGTTTTTGGTTTTTTATCCGGAGTAATAGCGTACGATTGTATATTGTCTTCCGTCGGCACGCAGTATATGATGTACTGCGTGCCGCCTTCATTTCAGGTTTATTTCTTCTTGTTTCCCTTCACGGTAACGACACCCTGTCTGATGCCCGTTCCCGAGCCTGTGCCAGCTCCGTTGCCTATTGTCACGCCATTGCCTATGCCGTTGCTTTTCGCCGGTTTCGCACCGTTGCCTATCGTGACACCGCTGCCCACGGATACGCCCTGCCCGATGCCGGTGGTGTGACCGCTGCGCGTGCCGTGTCCTTTGGGTGTGGCATGCGATCCGCTCTTAGGGAACAGTGTCCTGTTGCCGAACGACCTGACGGCTTTGTCAGACTTGAAGTCCTTGCCTTTATACCAGCTTTTGTTGCCGTTGTTTGCCCAGCTGTGGCTTCCGCGGTACACGCTGTAGGAGTAGGGAGTCTTGCGGTACATCTTCGAACGGTCCGGATAACGTGTGTATACCTTCAGTACCACTCCGGCGTCCCATTTCGCAGGGGTGTAGAAATAGTCCGCCTTATAGAACTTGCTGTACTGCATTGGCGTGAGCACGCAGTTTATGTCGTAGTTGCGGCGGTTGAGATGAGTTCCCTTTACATCGCGTGATGACGAGAGGGACATGAGGTAGTCGAGGTTGATTTCACACAAGGCTTCATACTGCGCCTCGTTCACGTTGAGTTCGTATGCCATCTTGTCGGTGAGGAAGAGAGCTTCTCTCCGTGCCTCTTCGAAGGGAATGGCATGTGCCGCAAGCACTCCGAGTGCCATGACGGCGAAAATCAGGAATCGTCTCATGTGTGATATGACAATATGTGTTTACGGTGACAAAGTTAGCGTTTTTTGTCCGTAAAAGCAAGGGTAGGGACGTGTCTGATAGTGGAAAAGTATTGAATATTCGTTTTTATTTCGTTTTTTATTGTATTACAGAGATTTACCCGGCATGGATTGAATGGTGTTTGTGCAGTGCTGAAAGGCATTGGAAGAATGCGGATTCGCTGTGAAGTGGATGCGGGATTATTGGGGTAACCAAGTAGAGACGCAAGATTTTGCGTCTCACAAGCAAGGAACGCACTGTAAAAGAAGCATTTGGCACACCTGTTACTTGCATTTCGTTGGACGGGAGACGCAAGATTTTGCGTCTCTACTGTAAGGGATGGATTGAGAATTGATGGATTGTTGTAGGTGGTACATAGGGGATGGCGAGAGGTGGTTGTAGTATGAAAAAAAGGCGGACATAATCATGTGTCCGCCTTTTTTCATTTAAAACAGTTAATGGGATGGTGCCATTATTTCACGAATTTCTTTCCGTTCCTGATGTATATGCCCTCTTTCAGCGCACCGGTGTCGGTGCCGACGTAGCGTCCGTCGATGCTGTAGATGCGGTTGTCGGCAGGTTTTCCTGATACGCTTCCGTTGTCACCGGCAGTCACGCCCTCTATGCCTGATGTGGTGACAGACTCGATCTTCACCTCGTCGAGGAAGAATATGTTGCCCGGAGTGAACGTTACGCTCACCTTGCCCGTGCCCTCGACCGCGAGAGTATATTCAGTCATCTTGCCTATGCTCATAGTGTAGTCGGTCTTGCTGAGCGTGGCGTTGCCGTTGGCAGAGAGTGTGAGCTGCGACGCGTTGGCACCAGTGGTGAGCGGAGCCGCCTTGAACGTAAGCCTTGCCATTCCGTTCAGCTCAAACTCCGGAGTGGTGGCAGCACCGGTGAACATGGCACACTGGTTGGCTCCTCCTGCCTTGGTGTATATCCATCCGTCAGTGTCGGTGCTCATGGTGCCCGTTCCCACGTTCTTGTTCGCGCCTATGTTGTTGAACACACCGTCGTTTCCGCCCTTGCCGTTGCATCCGTCAAACGACTCGTAGAGCAGTATGCTCGACACTGACGGAGCGAAGTTGAAGGATATTGTTCCGTCGCTGTTGCGTGTTATGTCGGTTATGTCCTTGTTCATGAGATAGGAGCCGTCGGTGTTCTTGTTGTACACCTCAGCCGCCGGTCTCGACGTGTTGGTGAGGCTGTTGTTGGAGTTGTAGGGGAACACATCGCCTGCTATGTTGTACATGCCGCGCAGTCCGTCGGCTACGACGGGCGTGCAGCGCATGCGGTTAGGGTCGTCGTTCACTTTGTTGCGTGCCCATACGTTCTCGTCGAAGTCAACGTGCACCACCAGCAGACCCGACGCCTCGAGTCCTGCGTCCCATCCTGTCTGGCTGCGGTTCTCCAGCAGATAATACTCGTCGCTGTGTCCGTCGTTGCGTATGAGATAAGCCTTGCCTCCGTCGGAGAGCGGAGCCATGTCGTCCACCGATGTGGCTTCGGTCAGCTCCTCCGGCTCCAGCCATCCCGCAAAGGCACGCTCCCATGCCGTGTATCCGGCGGGGATGTAAGAGTTTCCGTTATAGTTGCCCTGGTCCATGATGTCCCATGTGCTCATGCCGTAGCCTCCGCTGTAGTCGGTGTCGTACATGTCGGCAAGTCCGAGGCAGTGGGAGAACTCGTGGCATATAGTGCCGATGCCGTCGATGCGTGTCGCGCTCGCCATCTCACATCCGCACGCATAGGTGTTGATTCTCATTCCGTCGAGTGTCATGTATCTGCCCAGCGCGCCGAGCAGCTGCCACTCGTGAGGCCAGATGGTGCCCTCGTCGCCTCCGGATGCCTCTCCCCGTCCGGCGTAGAGGAAGAACACCTGGTCCACCTCTCCGTCACCGTCCCAGTCGTATTTTGTGAAGTCGATGTCATTGTCGACAGCCAGAAGAGCCGTCTCGAGCATCTCTCCTATGTTGGCGTTGTCGTTTGTTCCGTAGTGGGCATAGCCTCTTGGCATGCGCACCGGACCTGCGATGTCGAAGCTCAGGAGGAACTGTCCGTAGCTCTGGTCGCGGAAGTAGTCACGCACCGACCCCATGAATCCCATGTCGTTACTGAAGTTGTCCTCGTTCAGTATGCGGTTGTACAGAGCCACATCGTGACCGTCGCGGAACGGCATGTCGGCAAACTCCACAAGTATGACAAGACCTTTTTTCTCTCCCACATACGGCGGATGGTCCCCGCCCAGTGTCACGTTTGACGGACCTCCCTGCGCGTATGCCGGTCTTGAGGCTTTGCGTACGGCACGCTTGGCAGCCGCGCTCTTTCTGAGAGCCTCGAAGTCAGCCGTCTCAAATAGCCTTGTCGCGCTGTTCATTGTGAATCGGCGTCCGTCGGCACTCTCCCAGTAGTTCATGAACTCGTCGCCTCTCAGCTCTGCCTTCACTTCTGTTCCGTCGGCAAGACGTATGGTCTTCCATATGCCACGCTTTGCCGGTACGGCAGCCGCCCCGAGTGTGAAGAGCAGCGAGGCGCACACGATGAGTAGTTTTTTCATTTGCGTTCTCCTTATTTATATTTATGATATGCTGTGTCTGTATTGTCTCCGCCGGCGGCGCGTATGCGCATGTCACGGTTGGCTTGTGCCTGTTATGGCGTGTCAGGACTTCGCGTAAAATCCGTCAGCCGGTACGTGAGAATAAAAAAAGGATGAGACAGCGGTCTGCGGACAGCGGTCTCATCCTATTGTCAGTCTGTTCTGCTTATCTTTTTATCCACGCTGGAATCTGATGTATTTGGTTGCGCTTACTTTCTTTAAGCTGTTGATTTTGCGTATCTTCTTTCCTGCGTGTCTGAACTTGCTCTTGTCGGCATGTCTCATGACCATAGTCTGCTTCTTGGCTCCGGCAGCCTTTGCCTTAGCCTGAGCTGTGACAGCATCGGGAAGCACGAGCACCGTTGTGGGCAGGAACACGGGCTGGGTTGAAGTAACGTCATCCACTCCGAGATAGTAGCCTGTGCCAGCCTCCATCATTGTGCCGCCCATGAAAAGCTCCTTAGGCTCGAATGTCACCACACCGTCTTTGAGCGTTCCCTTGATGAGTCCTGCACCTTTCACAACGTCGAACGGATTGCCCGCGTCGATATATGCGCCTCCGATCGAGAAGAGTGTGATTGTGCCCCAAGGCTTGGTCTGTGCCTGATCCTGCCAGCCTCCGTCTATACCTATCGGCTGAGCCTGGATGTATACGGCGTCAGGATCGTGCGCGTCTATAATCAGGTTGTAGTCCTGCGACTCGTCATAGCCGTATCCGCCCTGCACCTAATAGTAATAGTTGTCCGGATGATAAGGATTGATTACTCTGTAAACGCCGGGAGTGTTCACGTTCTCCTGTATCTGCACCTCATATGTGGGAGCCGGAGCCGGGTTACCGTTCTGGTCGCCGAGGAACATCGGAGCGAACGCATAGTCGGTGTACAGACCCGTGCCGATGCCTTTCCATTCGCCCGGAGTGAGGGCGAAGTCGAATGTGGTGGTGGCATAGTTCTGCAGAGTGCCCTCGTAGTCGTAAGCCACCGCGATCATCGTGCATGTTCCGCTGTAGTTGCACGGTACTCTCACGTCACCGCTTTCCTTCACGCTTACAGTCTCGACTGCTCCTCCGAGCACCTGGTTGAGCGCATTATCGGCGTTGTCGCCCTCAACAACGGCAACCTTTGCTTCTGCCACGTCTGCTCCGAGAGTGACTTTGCCCAGCGCGAAGCTCTCCTCCTCAGCACTGATGAGCGCGCCTGAGTAACTCAGACTGATGCTGTAGTCGGTAATCTCGTAGCCAGGGAACACGATGTCGATGACACCGTCCTGAGAAGTTGTAGAGGGATTTCCATATCCAGAAACCGGATCATAGTAGAACGGTGCGAGTTGTATTTCACCCGGCAAGCCGTTCTCCTGATAAGCCAGTACGCGGCTGTATGTCCATGCTTCTTCCGTGGCATAGTTGCCTCCGAAGTGTACCGGATGCCAAATCTCAGTTACGTTGCCTTGTCCCATCATGTCGATGCCCACAGGTGTCGGGCTGAAATACACAAGGTCGCTCTGTGTGATGGTGACACCGCTGAGTGAGTTGCCCGGCTGCATGATGGTCACTTCAAGATAGTCGTCCGTGGGGTATACCTCGTATCCCTTGTCCTCATACATCTCCGCTATTTCCTTGTAAGGATTCATGATGCGGAACTGGTTGGGGTCTATCTCGTTCTGCATGATTTCCACATCAACATATCCGGTAATGAGCTGTGTGTCGGAGAAGTGACCTGTACCCAGTGATTTGTATGGAGCGGGGATGCCTACCGAGAAAGTATATACAGACTGTCCGTAAGGCGTGGTGTAGTCAGCGTCGGTGACGCTGATGCTCACTTCCTTGAAGTCGTCGTATTCCAGTTCTATCTCAGGATTGAGGTCTACCGTCACTTCGGCAGTGCTCTCGCCTTCTGCGAAGCTCACCTGTCCCGGCATGCTGAAGAGATCCTTGTCCTCGTCGGCAGTTGTGAGCGTGAGGTTCACTGTCAGCGCGTCGTCTGTCTTCACGCGGCTTACAGGCACCGTGAAGCTTGTCGCGCCCGGTTCAAGGTTGACTGTGGTCTCCAGCTCGCTGCTGAAGTATACCTGCGCTCCTGCTACGGCTCCGGCTGGGTCGTATTCATATTCCTCGGTGCAGGAGCCCATGGTAAGGGCTGCTGCGGAGAGGAGCGTCATAGCGCAATAATTGAATATTCTGTTCATATATGGTAATTGCTTTATGAATTATTGGTGTTGCTGTTTTACTCGTAAGGAATCGGATCGTATGCACGGCTCGGGTCCGGGTTGTTGAATTTGGTGACTTCATAGTTGTTCACCTGCTCGTAGTAGTCTATCACCCAGTTCATCCAAGCCGGACGGGTTGTAGTGTTGAACGCCTCGTCGGGCACATGGTTGCTGCCGGCATAGCTGCGTGTGCATGGGATGTTGCATCTCTTGACGTCGAAGAAAGCCTGTCCCTCTCCCCACAGCTCTATGCGCTTCTGGAAGAGAATCTCCTCGATGAGACGCTCCTGAACTGTTATGCCGCATGTATATGAGGCGTCGCGGTTGGCTTTCATGAAGTTTTCAAGGAGAGAAGCGGCGCGTGCCACACCGTCGGTCTGGCGTGCGGCAGCCTCAGCCTCGATGAAATACATCTCCTCGACACGCATGAGCGGATAGTCCATCTCACCGCCTGCGCTGAAGTCGGACACATTGCCTGCTGCCGGACGGAACTTGAGTGACGAGTAGTCTTTAAGAGCTTCGCCTATGGCAGGGTCGCAGTAGGTGTTCTGTCCGTCAAGCGCGCTGCCTGCCGGAGCCTTCCACATGAGCTTGCGCCAGTCGGTATTGCTGATGCGCTCGTACATGCTGCGGTCTATCATAATCTCCGAGCCAGCCTCGGGGGTGGAATATCCCCATGTTGTCTCGCAAGAGAAGAACGAGCAGTAGTTCTGCAGGTTGTTTATCATAGACTCCTTGTTGATGTGCACTCCCCACATCCAAGGTGTGGCGGTGTTGAATCCTGTTGAGGTGTTCAGAGCCTCCTCTTGGGTCATCACATGACCTGTGCAGTTGTCGATTGCCTTGCGTGCGTACTCCTCTGCAAGGTCGTACTTCTCCAGCCACATGTAAAGACGCGCATACAGACCGTACACGCAGTCGAGATGGGGCATTGACTTGTCGGCAAGGGTGAGCTTGGTGATATACTCCTCAGCCTTCTTCAGGTCGCTCTCGATGAACGCTCCGAGAGTGGCACGGTCAACGCGCGGGTTGTTGCGTGCCTGTTCATCGGTTGTGTTCTCGTCCACGATGGGCACTGTCAGTCCGAGAACGCTCTCGCCTTCGGGGCTCAGCGGCTCTACGGCGTCGTTCTCCAGAAACTCATACTCACGACCCATGTCAAGATAGAACATTGCGCGATAGGCAAGAGCCGCGCCGAGATAGCCGAGCTGAGTGTCGCTGGCTGTCTCAGGATCGAGTGTCCTGATGATGACGTTCGCACCGTTGACATACGATGTCTGTGCGGTCCACAGCATCTGCGCGTAGGCATAGTCGATGCCCTGAGCCACATTCTGTCCCCATGTCGAGAACTGGTTGTACATGTTGTCGTTGGCTGTAGCCATATCCTGTGTCATGACGTCGCGCACGTGCATTATCGCCGGATAGCCGAAATCCCAGTGCGCGCCTCTTCCGAGAGTCTCTGTATTGAGCTGGGCAGGAACAGCCATGAGCATTGCCTCCACCGCCTGGGAGTTCTCCTCCACCTGTCCGGTAGTGGCGTTCTGTGTGGGGAATGTCTCGTCTATACATCCTGTGAGCATGAACGACGATGCGGCTACGAGAGCCATTCCCATTCCATATTTATTCAGTATTTTCATTGTCTTCTGTTGTTTTGTTTTATCATTTTTAGAATGAAATAGTCACACCGCCCTGTATGGTGCGCATAGGTGAATAGGTGTATGCGGCTGTGGCACCGGTGATACTCTGGCGCGGGTCAAGTCCCTGACGCTTTGACCAGAGCCACAGGTTGGAACCTGAGAAGTATACACGCACGTTTGTGAGGTGTGCCTTAGCGACGAGGTTCTTCGGCAGAGTGTATCCGAAGTTGACGTTCTGCAGGCAGAGGTAAGACGCGCTTGTGAGGAAGCGGTCGGAAGCTGCTGCCATGTTGTCGTCTGAAATCTCGTACTTAGGAATGTTGCTGTTAACATTCTCCGGTGTCCATGCGTTGATGAGGTCGGTGTGGAAGGCATATCCTCTGATGCCTGCCATTGAAGACGCATACTCAGAGTCGTATACCTTTCCGCCGAGCTGATAGGTGAAGTCGAGCGAGAGGTCGAAGCCTTTGTATGCGAATGTGGTTCCGAATCCTCCGTAAGCCCATGGAAGAGCCGTTCCGCAGAGGAATTTTGTAGCCTCGGTAGCGTTCTTTGTGGTCTCGATGACATATTCGGTCTTCGGCTCGCCGTCCTTGTCAAGCACCGGATTGTTGTTCTCGTCTACAACAGGCTTGCTCACCCTCTTGTAGTAGAGAGCCTCTCCAGTCTCGTGGTCTACGCCTGCGAACTTGTGCATGTACCATGTGTACATAGACTCGCCCTCACCGTAGAAATACTGTCCGCCGCCGTATCCGCGTGAGCCGTTGGGCGCGATCTCAGTCTTGTTCTCCTCGTTTATCTCCGCAATCTCGTTCTTGTATGCGGTGAGGTTGAGGTTCAGTCCCCATTCGAAGTCCTTTGTGCGGAGCACAGTTCCGTTGAGCTCTACCTCGACACCCTGGTTGTGCATGTTACCGGTGTTGTCGTAGGTTGAGGTGTAACCGCTCGAAGGCGGCAGCTGGAATGCCGTGAGCATGTCGGTGGTACGGCGTATGAAATACTCCATGCTACCCATGAGGCGTCCCTTGAACAGTGAGAACTCTACGCCTGCGTTGAAGTTGGCGTTCTTCTCCCATGTGATGGTCTCGTTGCCTTTTGTTCCGCTCGGCACAAGGGCTATCTCGCCGTTGTTGTTCTGGAAAGAGTAGCGGTCTGTGTAAAGATAGAAAGGTATGTTGTCGTTACCCTGCTCACCGTAAGACGCCTTAATCTTCAGTTCGTCTACCCAAGGAGCGTTGAACCAGCTCTCCTTGCTTATTATCCATGCCGCACCGAACGACCAGAAGTTACCCCAGCGATGGTCGGGATGGAACACAGAGGAAGCGTCGCGGCGGAAGCTGACCGATGCGAAATAACGGTTGTCGTAGTTGTACTGCGCGCGTCCGAAATATCCTTCGGTGTTATAGTCAAGTGTGTAAGAATTGATGGAGCTGTCTGTGATAGCTCCGGCAAGCTCCGGATTGCCCAGTGAGAAGATGTTTGTCTTGCTTCCCGAGAGCGAATAGTCTTTCTTGCGGTAGTACTCGTGACCAAGCATCACCTCTGCGTCGTGCTTGCCGAACAGATGATGCCAGTTGAGCAGCTGCTGGTAGTTGTAAGCCCATGTGCGTGTGTGATCCACTCCTACACTTCCTCCAATGTTGGTAGACTGTCCGAAGATGTTCTGTGAAAGGCTGTTGGCGCGCTGCTCGTTGAGCATTCCGGTGTTGCGCGATGTGAATGTGAAGTCCTTGAGGAAACGTATCTCGGCTGTACCTGTGACGTTGAACGAGTTGCCGTTGTAGCTGTCAGTGCCGAGCTGTATGTCGTTAAGAGGGTTAGCCGAGCCGTACATCGGACGCACCAGACCGTTTATCTTGCCGTCTCCGTAGTCGTACTCAGGCAGTCCGGTGGTGCTGTTGGTCATGATGTTGCCCTTTGCGTCGCGTATGTAGAGCGGATATATCGGTGCGAGCGAGCGCAGATTGAAGAGGTTGCCCGAGCTTGTCGCAGTCTCGTCAGCGAGGTACTGGCTGTCGTAGTGGGCATAGTCGAAGTTTCCACTCACCTTGAGCCACGGACGAACCTGATAGTTGCCTTTCATTCGGGTGGTGAGACGCTTGTAGTCGCTCTTCACTGTTATACCTTCGTTGTTGAGATAGTTGAACGACATGTAGAACGAGCCTTTGTCGTTGCTTCCGTTTGCCGTAACCGAATATTCCTGACGCAGACCGTTGCGGTAGGCTGCATCAGCCCAGTTGTCGGGCATGAGCATGTACTGGCTGACACCGTCGGCACCTGTTACGAGTGCTCCAAGTGTGGCGGCGGGGTTGAGTTTTCCGTTAGTACCGATGAGGGTCTGACCGGTCGGTACATTATATACATTGTAACCCAGACCGTAGGATGTGCTGTTGATGAGATTCTGGTTTGCCCATACGTGAGCCGCGTTGCCGTCATATCCGAGACGGTTGGCTGCATAGTTTCTCAACGCTCCATAGTACATCTCGTAGTATTTTGCAGGACTTGTCACGTATTCATAGTCAGGTATGGCACGTGAGTTGGAACCCCATTTCGTGTCGACAGTGATACCGCTTGTGCCCTGTCCGCCGCCTTTTGTGGTGATGATGATGACACCGTTGGCACCGCGCGCACCGTAGAGGGCAGCCGAAGCGGCGTCCTTCAGCACTGTCATTGATGCGATATCGTTGGGGTTGAGAGTGTTCATGTCGCCCTCGAAAGGAGCGCCGTCAAGGATGATGAGCGGGTTCTGACCTACAGAACTTGAGCTCATCATTGTGCTGATACCACGGATACGTATCTGGAAATCGCTGTTGCCGGGCTGTCCGCTTGCTGAATTTATCTGTACACCGGACACTTTACCTGTGAGTGACTGCAGCGGGTTTGAGTCGGCTGTCTTCTTTATCTGGTCGTTGTCGAGCACTGCTGCCGAACCTGTGAAGGCTGATTTCTTAGCCGTTCCGTAGGCAACGACCATCACCTCGTCTATCATCTGGTTCTCCGGCTGGAGCACGATGTTCATGTTGCGTGCCGCTTTCACCCTCTGCGGAACCATTCCCAGATAGGTGATGTCCAGTTCTGTGCCCACCGGCACGTTGATTGTGAACACGCCATCAGCATTGGTCACGGCTCCCGCATTCATGCCGACGGCCTTTACCGTGGCACCGACTACGGGCTGTCCATCCTCTGCCGAGGTGACCGTACCTGTCAGGCGCGACTGTGCCAGCGCCATTCCTATGCTCAGGAACAGGCAGGCAAAAAACATTGTCAGTCTTTGTTTCATAAAAATCTCTCTCCTGATTTTGATTAAATAATAAAAAATATACACCTAATTCTCTCATACAACATGACCGGAAGTAATGCGACTTTTCGCTTTTATTCACCCTCCGTCATGCATTATCATTATCCGTTTTACTTATATCTTCTTACGTTTTTCCACCTAATGGAAAATATGTCTTACATCAGTCATTTATCCTTACTGTTTTTACAATCATTTTGTTATCTTTGCGTACACCTCTGTCGCAGAGGTGTATGCAAAGATAACAAAAAAACAGCAAAACCGTATATGTTCAAGAACATCGGTTAAGAATAATTAAGATTCTGACATATATCGGTTTGGGCGGGGAAAAAGAACAACGGACGCCCTACAAAGACGAAGCGGAGGGATAACACTACGCTACACACAGGTACATCACGAAACAAAAGAATAAACATTTTTTAATTATTTAAATCAAATCAGGAGAGAGATTTTTATGAAACAAAGACTGACAATGTTTTTTGCCTGCCTGTTCCTGAGCATAGGAATGGCGCTGGCACAGTCGCGCCTGACAGGTACGGTCACCTCGGCAGAGGATGGACAGCCTGTTGTTGGGGCATCCGTCAAGGCAAAGGGCCTGAATGCAGGCGCAGTGACAAATGTCGACGGAGAATTTACAATCAACGTGCCGGTGGGCACAGAACTCGAGATTACATATCTGGGCATGGTACCAAAGACTGTAAAGGCAGCCAACAACATGAGCATCGTGCTCGAATCAGACAGCCATACGCTTGAGGGTGTCGTAGTGACAGGTTACGGTTCTGCGCGTAAGCTTGGAACCATTGCCGGCTCGGTGTCATCGGTATCAGGTGACGCCCTTTCGCTTCGTCCGTCCGCCAGTGTCAGCGACGCATTGCAGGGACAGGTTGCCGGTCTGCAGGTGTTCACGTCTTCAGGTGAGCCTTCCGCAGTCTCCTCAATGACCATCCGCGGTGTCACATCAATAAACGCATCGACAGAGCCGCTTTACATATTGGACGGAAGTGAGATTTCAGCAAATACATTCGTTTCGCTCAACCCGAACGACATAGAGAACATAACGGTATTGAAGGACGCCTCTTCAACAGCCATCTACGGTTCGCGCGCCGCCAACGGTGTCGTTATCGTAACATCGAAGAAAGGCAAGTTCGGTGAGGCTCCTACGGTGCTTGTGTCTGCACAGTATTCTATTTCTGAGGTTGCTCATGACGGAACTGAGGTGATGGATGCCAGCCAGTGGTTTAAATTCCAGGAGATGATAAATCCTTCAAACCTGACAAACGAGTCTTTTCAGGCTATGAAGAACTATTATCAGAAATACAACATCGGCACAGATTGGGTAGACCGCTTCCTCGGAAATACTTCTCCGATATCCCAGATTGACGCAAGCGTGCGCGGTGGTTCTCAGAACACAGCTTATCTTGTTTCATTCTCACATTACGATGCGGACGGTCTGTATGACGACTCCAACATGCGCCGCGAGACCTTGCGTGCCAACCTCGAGTTCAACATCACTCCGTGGCTGAAGGTGGGAACAAACTCCAACCTTGCTTATAACAAGACACAGACTACTCTTGTCATCAATGGTGAGACAACAAGTGTTTATAACAAACCGTGGGCAGCCCATGCTTATTTCCCTACACAGACCACACACGAGATACTCGGTCTTGCCTATAATCCCGACGGAACGATAGACTATGCCAACAGTGCGTTCAACGGATACGGTGAGAAACTTAAGTGGTATTCATTGAATCTTGGCGGCCGCGGGTCTTTTGATCCTGACTATCTCGCAAGCAAACAGCCTGAGATACAGCGTCGAGTCCGCATAAACGAGAATGCGTACGTTAATATCAGCCCGATAAAAGGACTGAACCTCCGTTCTTCTGTCGGACTTGACTGGAACGACCTGCGTGTATCTTATAAAGCCTATAATCTTGTTGCCGACGGCTTTGGCGATAAGATGCCTACAGGTCAGGCTTCGGAGCAGTTCTCCAACTTCTACCGTTGGACAGTTACAAATACAGCAGAGTATAAGTTCAACTTCCTTGACGACCATGACGTCACAGTTCTTCTCGGTCAGGAGTCGATGACAAACAAGACTGAGTCTTTCGGTGTTATGCGTACGGGTCTTGTGGACAACCGTCTTATGCTTCTCAGCTCAACATCTGAACATAGTCCGCTTGTCCCATCGCATTCCATCTCAGAAGAAGTGCGTAATTCATGGTTCGGAATGCTCAACTACTCATACGCAGACAAGTATTTCCTTGACCTGAGTATCCGTCGCGACGGATCGTCACTTTTCGCAAAAGACCACCGTTGGGGTACGTTCGGTGCCGCAGCATTGATGTGGAATGTTTCAAATGAAAGCTTTATGGATGTCACCAAAGACTGGCTCAAGGACCTTCAGTTCCGCGTGAGCTACGGTTCTACAGGTAACTCGGGTATAGACCCTTATCTCGCACTCGGTCTTGTAGGAGCATCTGGCTCTATGTATGTCGATGCTTCAGGAACAGTCATAGCCAATGCTTCCAACGCCGATCTCACATGGGAGAAGGTCAAGACATTCAACATCGGACTGTCCGGCCGTCTGTTCGACCGCGTCGACTTCGACCTGCAGTACTACGATAAGGTTACCTCAGACATGCTGATGTCCATACCTTATTCTTATACGACAGGTTTCAGTGCCGGTTACGGAAACGTCGCAGAGATGTACAACCGCGGTTTCGACTTCACAATAGGTGTGGACATAATAAAGAACAAAGACTGGTACTGGAATGTGAAGGTCAACGGAAACTACAACAAGAACAAGGTTACGAAACTGTTCCAGGGACTTGACTCTTATGTTCTCGGCGATTTTCAGATGCTTGAGGTCGGTCACGATATGGGAGAATACTACATGGTGCGCTGGAGCCACGTCGATCCGGCTGACGGTCAGAGCGTATGGCTCGACAAGGACGGCAACTACACAAAGATATATTCGGAAGCCAACCGTGTGCAGACAGGCAAGAGCTGGGTGGCTCCTTGGTCTGGCGGACTTTCTACAACTGTTGCATGGAAGGGTTTGCAGCTCGACGTGCAGTTCACAGGAATGTTCGACCGCTACATGTTCAACAACGAGCGCATGTGGCTTGAAGACCCGCAGGCAAACGGAACATACAATCTCGCATCTTCCATGCTTGACATGTGGATGAAGCCGGGCGACAAGACTTCCATACCTGCAGCCAATGCCGTGCGTCAGTCAGATACGATGTGGCTTGAGGACGCGTCGTTCGTACGTCTGAAATACCTGCAGCTATCTTACACTCTTCCGAAGAACTGGCTCGACCAGACCGGATTCATCAAGGGTGCCAAAGTGTTCCTCGTAGGCCGCAACCTTCTCACCGTCACCGGATACAAAGGCTACGATCCTGAGGTCAACAGCACAATGACATTCGGTGACTATCCCAACACGCGCCAGTACTCTATCGGTGCACAGCTTACATTCTGATAATAAGGCGTAAACAAACAAAATAAAGGAAACATAAAAATGAACAGATATATATTATTACCGGTTCTTGCATTAACGCTTACACTCGCATCCTGCGACATGGACAAGAATCCTTATAATGCAATTCCCGAGGATGAGGCTCTTATGACGCCTACTGATTTTAAGAACATGAGTGTTCCGCTCTATACCGGCATGCGCTCTTTTGTCGGCAGCAGTTATTTCTGCACCGGTCCTGACGAGCAGAGCGACGACTTCAACGCCACCACCGGCGCAGGCATAAGCGACCTTCACCGCTGGGACTTCAACGCAAGTCTGCGCTCGGGAGATGCCCTCTATGCAAGCTGCCAGAGCATGATAGCAAGCGCCAACTTCATCATCGACGGCTATAACACGTGCGACATGTCCAACAAAACTCTTTTCACTGATGAGGCAATGGCTACGGTGAGAAACGTTAAGGGTGAGGCATTCTTCACACGCGCTTACTTCCTGTTTAATCTGGCCCAGTTCTTCTGCGCGGATTATGACGAGAGCAATGCCGACGAGAAAAACAGCGGAGTGTCATACCGCACCGACTATTATCCGTCGTCAGACGCCTCCACCTATCCCGGACGCAAGACTCTGCGCGAGACTTACAAGCAGATAACCGACGATCTTGACAGCGCGCTTCTCTATGTCAATGTGTCAGGAGAGCAGTCGAGCTATTACATAACAATTGATGCTGTCAAGGCTGTGAAGGCACGTGTGGCTCTCGCCATGGACGATTATCCCACTGCGGCTGAACTTGCTGCCGAGGTTATCGGTACGGGCACTTACACACTCGCCGGTTCTGCCGACAGGCTCAACCAGATGTGGGCTGGCAACTTTGACACGGAAAGTATATTCAAGCTCTCAGCGAGCAAAACCGACCAGCTGGCTTCACAGACCGGTCTGCAGTATCTGCCATATACATCCGGTGGCATGCCAAGCTATGTCCCTACTCAGACAGCAATAGACCTTTATTCTGACAATGACTATCGCAAGAGTGTCTTTTTCACACCTGTCACATTCCAGACAAGCACCGGTGTTGTAGGCAATGTGCTTGCATTCAACAAGTATCCGGAGAAGGCTTATCCATATCAGGCTACCGGTGGCTCGTACGACTATGCGCGCTTCACCATCGAGCCGAAGCTCATCCGCATCTCCGAGATGTATCTCATCGCGGCTGAGGCTTACGCCATGTCAGGTGACCTGAGAAATGCCTCACAGTATCTCAATGATTTCAAGGCAAAGCGTATTGCAGGTTATCAGACACAGAGTTTCTCTTCAGTTGACAGAATAATGACGGAGATACAGAACGAGCGTCATCGTGAGTTTATCGGTGAAGGTATGCGTCTGCTCGACCTCAAACGCTGGAATCTGGGCGTCACACGAGGCACTCCTCAGCAGGAAGACATTTGCGCCATGCCAGGTGCCGACTATTCCACAGGACTGAGCGTACCTGCCGGCGATTACCACTTCGTATGGCCTATACCTACTCATGAGATGGACACCAATCCCAAGATGGTTCAGAATCCGGGTTATTAATTCAACTATTTAAAGAAAAAATACGATTATGAAGAATATAAAATTATTAATGCTTATGTTGGCAGCCCTGCCATTCTTCGCTTCGTGCTCTGATGATGATGACGTGAATACAAGGGAATGCACGGTCGGATTTTCAAGCGATGCCATTACCGTAGACGAAACGGCAGGTTATGTCCAGATTCCTATAACAGTCAGCGGACACCGCAACGGACCTGTGCGCGTGAAGATAGAGTCGGCTGCCGTAGGCGAGGATGGAGCCGTAGAGGGCGAGAACTATGCCATCACCGACAAGACTCTGAATCTCAACAGCGACACTCTCAGTGCCGGAACGATAAATGTGGAGTTGAGGATAATCGACGACAGTGAGATAAACAACGACCGTCAGTTCACACTGACCATAGTGTCTGCCGACGGTGCGGAGATAACAGGAAAGCAGACAACCGTCACCATCTCAGACAACGACGGCAACTTCTATAAGGCATTTGCCGGAGAATGGACTTTCTCCGCGATAAACGCAGACGGTATGAAGACTTCGTTCCCGGTTACGATAAAAGCCGCAGCCGAGGGCAGCTCCGACTACGAGAAGGTTCTCACGTGTGAGGCTGCAAGCATTCTCGGTGCCGGCGAGACTTATTCGTGGAAACTTGAATACATGTTCGACCAGCAGACATTGTCTGGACAGCTTGGACTTGTATGCGGAGAGGAAATCTGCTACATGCCTGATTACGGCTATCACCTGATGTGGCTCTTCAGCGAGGCAGGCAACAGACAGAATGTGTATCAGGGCGTGTTCCCGATAGACTGGAAACTTACAGAGGAAGGAACCATTCCCGACACGCTTACTCTCGATCCTGCTTTCGACATCTGGCTGTATGTGCAGACCGACGACGGCATGGGCGGATACATGGACATCTACAGCAACGTCACTCTGACAAGAAACTGACATTCATGTGCATATACGAAGACAAGGCATATTCTCTCACGGATATGCCCTGTCTTTTTCTTTTTTAAACACGAATCTTTAAAAACTGAATCGGATATATTATGAGGAAATTTTTATCATTGTTTGTGCTGTCTTTGATGACAGCCTCCGTGTTCGGAGGTCCTCGCAGCGTGGAGGATATGATGGAGGCGGCACGTAAGGTAATAGGGCATCGTCCTTCGTCACACGCCGTAAAGGAGAACCGCAGCCTTGAGGTGTTGAAGAAAGGACAGATGCTTAACGTCATCGGTTATAGGGACGGAGGCTTCGCTGTCATTGCTTCTGACGACAAGTTCGCGCCGGTGCTGGGCTATTCCGACACGCAGTTCACGGCAGACGGCATGCCGCCCGCCATGCAGTGGTGGATGGACATGGCTGAGCATGCGCTTCAGACGGCTCTCGACAACGGATATGAGGTGACACCGACTGCCGAACTCAGGGATGGAAAATATCCTGAGTCTGTCGACGAGCTCCTTACAACCAGATGGGACCAGTCAATGCCTTTCAACAAGGAGCTTGTGAGAATCACCGGCAAGAGCTATCCCACCGGATGTATGGCTACTGCCATGGCGCAGATTATGAAGTATCATTCTTACCCTTCGACAGGACAGGGTTACAAGGGATATGCCATTGACGGCAAGAACGGCAACTACGACTTTGAGAACACTACATACAGATATGACAGGATGCTTGATGTCTATTCAGGCAACAACTACACCGAAGAGCAGGCTGACGCTGTGGCAAAGCTTATGCTGCATTGCGGTGTTGCCGTCGACATGACCTATGGTCTCAGCGGCAGCGGCTCTTATAGCAACGACGCCACTCTTGCGCTTAGCGAGTATTTCAAATATGACTCCAGACTTTACTCGCGCGACATTTACACCAAGGCTGAGTGGATGGACATCATTTTCGACGAGATAAGCAACGGACGCCCGATTCTCTATGGCGGAGCCACGGCGCAGAATGCCGGTCATGCGTTTGTGTTCGACGGTTACGACGCGGAGGGTCTTGTGCACGTCAACTGGGGATGGAGTGGCAGTGGCAACGGATATTTTGAGGTGGCTCTGCTCAATTCCAACACCGGAAGCTATTCATACGGGCAGGACATGATTCTGATGCACACAGCCGACGCGCCTGCTTTACCGTATGTGTCACAGTGGGGCATAATGCCTTCAATAACGTGGGTGTCTGGCGGCGGACAGACTTTTGAGACGAAAGGAAAGTTCGAGGCACGCCTTCTCGGCACCAAGCTTATGTGTGTGTGCTCCAATCTCATCAACTGTGGAGTGGAGGGCTTCAGCGGCAATCTGGCACTGATGGCGGAACCGGTGGAAGGCGGAAGTGTGGTTACTCTGAGGTCGGAGAATCTCAACAACTTCGCTTATAATCAGGTGTATCCGGCAAACGCCTCCGATTATAGTGTCATGGTTGATGTGTCAAGGTTGGGTGACGGCACATACAGGATATATCTCGCGTCAAAGGCATATACGGAGACCGACTGGCAACCGGTGCATTTCAACGAGACAATTGACGGTGCTTATCTGCTTACTGTTTCCGGTGGCAAGGCTACAATAACCACGGGCATTGACGGTGTTATTACTGAACCGGTTGTCGACAAACCTGCCGACAACCGCATCTACAGCATCGACGGACGCTGTGTCGGCACCGACACTGACGCGCTGAAAGAGGGCATATACATCATGAATGGTAAGAAATTCATGAGATAACGGTATTCTTCCAATAACAAATTTATCTGAAAAAGGCGGGCATCATCATGTGCCCGCCTTTATTCGTTCTGCATGTCTGTATAACCGTTTTCTCTTATCTGAAGTCCATGAGTCACCTCCCGGCAAACCTCCTTCACCGTATGAAGCAAACCATCCGCAGGAGTCCTGCGGATGCGGAAATCCTTGCCTTGTGCTCATTCCGGACTGAACATGAATATCATCGCGTCCTTGGGCGGAAGTGTTAGACTCGACGTGCTGTCTATGCGTGCTCCGCTCCACAGCTCGTCCACACTGTATTCCGTGCCTTTGCGCATCGGCATGCGTTCCGTGGGAAGAGTGAATGATGCCTGATTGTCGCCATAGTTGAACACCGCCAGACATATCCTGCCGTCCGCTTCTGTGCGTACGAACATATGTTCGCTCCTGTCGTCATCAGCGTTGAGCGGTCGGAATGCTCTGCCGTCTATGAGAGCGTTCACCCGTTCGTTGGCGAGCATCCTCACGGCGCGAGCCTTTGCCGTGCTGTCTCCTTTGCTGCTGAAATCGTCGCCGGTGATGAACATGCCCGTGATTACGGCAGACGTCACCCTCGCGCGGTTCTCCCCCTCTGTGGCGTCGCGCATCACCACGTGGTCGGCGTCATTGTAGCTGTACACCTTGTCGAGCCACCAGCCCCACGTCAGGGCGTTCATCGTGTATTCCGTATCCTTTATCTTGTTCCACGCGTCGCACGCTATGCGTCTCGACTGTGCGTATTGGGCTGGAAAGAGCGGTGAAATGGACAGATTGATATACATGTCGCTGAATATGCTGTCGAGCAGATGCATGCCGTAGTTGTATGCCTGTGTGCCGGTGGTTATGTCTTTTCGGTGCCATGAGTCTGCCTCCATGCGTCCGTGTGTCATGAAGTCCATCTTCACATACCTGTAGCCGCAGCGTCTGAACAGGCTTGCAGTCTTTTCCATCATCGCTCTCACCGCCGGATGCGTAGGGTCGATGGCATACGCCCCGTCGAGCTCCTGCGGTTTGCCGTCAGCATAGAGGTATATGTCCTTATATCTGTACTCGGGCATGGCGTCCACCTGTCTGTCCGGGTTCTTTGCCCAGTCGGTGAACGGTGTCCAGTATATGCACGGCACCTGCCTCATGGACTTGCACCGGTCGGCGAAGTCCTTCAGTTCTGCCTCCTTGAAGCTGTCCCATCCCGAGTCGAGTCCGGTGTACACCAGACCGTCGGCGTTGTGGAACGAGCGGGGCATAAGTGAGTCGGCAAGAAAACATGCCACCTCGGTGGCGTTGTCGTGGTTCACACTGAACTGAAGCGCGCCCCAACTGTTCCATCCCACAGGCACCGCTCCGTCCCATCTTCGTGGCGGAGCCGTCTTTGCGTTCAGTCCGGCATACGTCTCCATACCTTCGCGCCAGTCGTCGAAGCATCCCAGCATCATCGTTGCGGAGCGCGGATGAGCCGATTCCACCGCCCCGTGACCTTTCATGTCGCGCGTGAGAGGGTCGGCTACACCGCTGAAGAGCTTCATTGACCTGCGTCCGTCTGTCAGTTCCACCGCGTTTTTCCATGTGTCGTGCTCTATCGCTCCTGCCACTATTCCCTTCCTTCCTTCCGGGTCGTATACGCATGTCACCTCATAACTTCTCAGTGAGTCTTCCGCACGTGTTGAAGAACCGTATCTTATCCATGCATCGTTGTCGTAAGGTACGAAAACCGCCCTTTTCATCGTGTCTTTTATAATCTTTCCGGTGTTCCGCGTCACAAGCGGAGCCATGTATGATGTGCTTATGGCGGAGTCTGTCTCCAGAGCGATGTCGGTAAGCATGAACCCGTCATACAGTCTGAATGTCCTCACGAGCTGTGGCACACCGTCACCGCGCATTCTAAGCGTCCAGCGCACGCCGCGTCCGTATCGGTCGGCTATGTGCTCTTTCCTGAATGCGGTATGCTCATATTTCCCCGATTTCATCGTGTCTCCGTCCAATGCGTATTCCGCCCAAGTGCCTTCCGCTATGGTGTCACCTCGGTATACTATATCCACACCATCGCCGAAGCTCAACTGCCATCCTGCCGTGCTCACCGTGTGTTGACGGCTGCACGCGCATGCCGCCATCGCGGCGAGAAAAATGAAATTCCTCCATTGCATAGTTTTTATTCAGGTTTTTATATGATTATTTCCTGTTTATAGTTTATTTATAGTTCGAGACAAAAGAAAGTGCGGTCCTTACTTCCCAGAGTGTGCCGGTTTGTCTTATACAAAGATAAAATAAAATGGCGGAATATTGAAATGATGGTGCGGATATTGCCATGGATTCGACGTTAGACGCAAGATTTTGCGTCTCTACAGGGCAAAAGGCTCTGCATTATTTCGCTGTCTAAAAAGTAGAGACGCAAAATCTTGCGTCTCACAAGTGGGTAAGACCAATATCGTCAATACCTTATTTGTATGTGTTTATTGCAATGGGCTGGACGGGAGACGCAAGATTTTGCGTCTCTACAAGTGGGTAAGACCTTTGTTGCCAATGTCTTATTTGTATGTGTTTGTTGCTGTGTGCAGGACGTGAGACGCAAGATTTTGCGTCTCTACAGGGCTGTCGCCATTGCTATATAGGGTGAAAAAGGGCGGACTGTCAGGTAAAAGGAAATCTTTGAGTGGCATATTCCCTATACTGGATAATCATCCTGCCGCCGGCGTTATTTGTTTAAATATGATTGGTGCCGCCGCATCTTAGCTCTTGACAAATAACATGGAACATGCGAAAAGCCCGATGAAATGGGCGGATATAAAAGAAATAGCGGAGGCAACATACAGCCTCCGCTATTTCCTATGACATGTGTATTCTGTTTATTTCACAACCTTTGCCGTGAGCGTACTGTTGCCCGCCTTGGCTTTCACGATGTACATACCTGCGCCGTATTGTGCGAAAGGTATGCTGTTCACTCCTGCGTTCAGGCTCAACGCAGCCACTGCCTGACCTCCTGTGTTGTATATGGTCACTGTTCCGTCGGCAGGCATGTCTATGTGCAGCACGTCGCTTACCGGGTTGGGATATACGTTGAGCCGTATCTCGCCCGTAGTGATGTCATCGATGCCGGTGGCTATCTTCTCGCTGTAGAACAGCTGCCATTCGCTCATCTGAGCCAGACGCGCGCCTCCGTTCTCGGTAAGTACGAGCCGGTAGAAGCGGTAGCTGTGGTCGTTGTCGAAGCTGTAGAACTGTGTGTTCTTGCGTGCATAGAAGCTTTGTCCGGTGCGTGTGTCTATTGTCGTCCAGCGTCTTCCGTTATCCGAGCCCTGCAGTTCCCAGCCCATCGGGTCGCGCGATGCCTCGTCGTTTGCCGACGTTATGCTGTACAGGTTTGCCGACGTTATGCTGTACAGGTTTGCCGCCGCCGGTTCGTCAGCCTGGAACTCTATCCACGGATTACCGAGATAGTCGAACACGAACTTGGTGTCCGCCGTGCCGTCATACAGTTTGTCGAGATTCTCTTTGGCGTTGTCGTTGCTTATCTGCGATGTCATTACGCCTCCTTTAGAGAATATGTCATTGTCCGACAGACAGATGCCGTGTATCTGTATGTCGCCCATCACGATAGCGTCGGCGGCATTGTCAGACGCCTGTGTGAAGGTGATGCGGAAGCGTTTGTAGGTGTTGCTGTTGGATACGCTTGTATTCTTGAACGACCCTTTGGTGTTGAAGCGTGCGTTCGATACGTTGGCAAGCGTTGTCCATGACGAGCCGTCGTCAGACGCCTGAAGAGTATAGTTCTTCGGGCTGCGGTCGGTGTCATATCCCGCGCAGACGCGCAGTGTGGTTATCCTTACGGGTATCTCGGAGCGGTACTCCACCCATGCCTCGCCGTCGAACGGCAGGGTGTATGTGGTGTTGGCGTCGTTGTCGATGAGCGGGCGGAGCGCGGTCTCACCGGCGTTGTCGGATGCGAGCAGCGTGCCTCCGTTGTCGGTGATGTCGTTGTAAAGCTCTCCGTTGGGAGCGATGTCGCCGAACAGCTGCAGCTCAGCCAGTTCAGCGCGTGCTTCCGTGTCGTTTATCACGAGGCGGAAGTTCTGGTATGTCTTGTCCGTCGTCACCTTGTAGAACTGTGTGCATCCGTTGTAGGCTGTCTGCTGGTTGCTCCTTGAGTCTATCGGTATCCATTCAGCGTTCTCATATCCGTACAGAGTCCAGCTCTTGGGAGCGTTTCCTGTGGCTGAGGAAGTGATGCTGTAGGATGTCAGTCTGTAGAGAGCCTTGCTGTTGTAGCGGAATATGGAGTTTGTCTCTCCGTCGATTACGGCTGTTGTAGAGGCGTTCTTGTCGGTGGCAGACTTGTCACCCTCGTTGAGCGCGCCGCCGTCGGTGGTGATGTCTGTAGCCGATATAGCCAGTCCGTGGAGCTGCCACTCGCTAACCGCCAGTGCTGAGCCGCCGTTGTTCTTCGTCACGTCAAGGCGGAACATTGTGTATGCCTTGTCGGCTGCGGCGTCATAACGGCGCAGTGTGCAGCGTGTGGCGAATGTCTGGTCGGTCTGTTCGTCAAGCACGGTCCATGTGGAACCGTCGTTCGATGCGGACAGAGTCCAGCTTCTTGCGTCGGATGAAGCGTCGGCTGCGGAGCTGCCTATGGAGTAGCCTTTGAGCGTAACGGCTACCGGAGAACGGTATGTGAACTGTGCGGCTGTTGCCTGAACGCTTACCGCCGATGTGAGACTGTTGTCGGTGAGAGCCCCTGTCTGCGTTCCGTCTACAGACGATGTGAGCACGCCTCCGTTCTTGGTTATGTCGCCCGGGAGCTCCATCGCGTCGGTGGTGAACTTCAGCCAGTCCACGTTGAAGCATCCTGCCGACGAGCTGCCCGGCTGGTATACGAGGTAAATGTCGTGCGTTCCGTCTGTTGGAGCGATGTCGGCTGTCACGGTTTTCCATCCGCCGTCCTGCGGCACGTCAGCCGTTCCGATGAGCGTTCCGTCCGCTCTGTCGAGCCTTATTTCTATTTTTGCGTTTGCCGTAGACGAGTCGGACACTCTTATCTCCACCGTCCTTGCGGGTCGGGTGCCGAAGTCCACGTTGGCGTAACATGTGTAGAAACCGTTTCTTATGTTGGTTATCTCGGCGGCGTTGCCTCCTGTGCCCGTCGTGACATATACTCCGCGCAGGGTGTTGAAGTTCTCAGCCTCGATGGTGGAGTAGGCGTCTCTCCCGATGAAAGCGGTGCTCAGCGGAGCGTTGAAGGCAGCTGAGATGGCGGTGGAGTTGCCGAACGGCTGGTTCTGGAAACTCTTGAAGTTGCCGTTCCCGTCTTTCTCAGTGTCCGACAGCCAGTTTTCGTTCGACTTGGTGAGCCATGCCGACGATGTGATGCCATAGGAGTTGCGGTTGTTGAATGCCATGAAGGCGTTGTCTTTCATCCATTCCACGTCCTCGGTCTTTCGCATCTCTACCACGTAACGGCGCAGATAGCGCATGAGGACACCCTTGAATCCGCACAGGTCTCCGTCCACTGTCTGGCATACGTTTATTATTCCGTCGCTGTTGCAGAGGCTCTCTTTCGTGCGCTCCACTATTTTCTCGGCGTCGCGCTTGTACATCTCGTCACCGTAGTGCTTGTAGAGCATGAGGGCGGCTCCGAGCATAGTGCCCTGGTTGTAGGTGGATACCCAGTAGTTGTATCCGCCGGGCAGGTTTGTGCTCTCGTCCCATGTGAAGCTGTCGTACACCTCTCCCGTCTGCTGATTGAAAAGGTATAACCTCTGTTTCTCGTAAAGGCTGCGCGCCACCTCGTAGTATTGCTCCCTTTCGTTCTCGTCGGTCTGCGCCATGGCGATGTAGCATGCAGCCACTTCCGTCGGTCCGTTTATGCATGAGCTTGTTCCGTTCTTGTTTCCGCTCTGCTCAGCCCATCGCATCATTCCCCACTGGTTGTATGCGCGGTCGTATATCCTGTCGAAGTTTGATTTGGCGTAGCTGCGGTACATGGTGTTGCCCGTGAGGTGGTAGGCGCGTGCCGACGCTATTATCATCCACATCACATCATCGTTGAAATCGTGTCCGTACCATTTGTACGCATCGTCGTATTTCAGTTTGAGCCAGTCTGTTCCGACAGCCCATTTGAAGTAGTTGAACACGCTTCTGAACACGTCCAGATATTCCTCCCTGCCCGTTGTCTCGTAGGCATCGAGTATTGTTTCCAGCATTTCGGCATCGCCCCATCCTCCTCCGTTGCCGAAGGTCTTGCCGTTGCTCCCGCGGTCGCGCAGGTGCTGCGCGAGCCATGCGTCCATCATCTGTGTGCGTTGCGTGTCGGTGAAACTGCTTATCGGCTCCACCTCCTCAAACTTCCACATCTGCTCCTTTGTCGGTGTGCCGCCGTCGCTCCATGCCTGGAACGTCATTGTCTGACCGTCGCTGGTTGCTGCGGTCTGCAGTATGAAGGTGCTTGAGGCGGATGACTGCGTGATGACATAGTATCCGTCGTGTCCGCTCACGGCGTCCACGCTCCATTGTCCCATGTTGCTTGCTTTGGCTGTCTGAAGCACTTTGGACGATGCGGATATAAGTGCCGAGTTCCTTGCGAGATATTTTCCTGTGTAGACATTCATGAAAGAGAATGTCCCGTCACCGTTGGCTATTGCCTCCCATTGCTGTGCCGGCACCTCAGTGTCGGTCCATACTACGACTGACGTGTTGTTTGCGAGCGACGAGTTGTCCACAAACATCACTCTCTCTTCGTTGGCTGCGGACGCTATCCGGTAGGTTTTTCCCGGAACGATGTCGGCAGATGCCATGCCGGTGATGCCGGACATGAGCACAGTAAGTAATATTTTCTTCATTTGCGGTTTTATATGTAGTTAAGTAATATACACGTAAGAAAGGAACGATCCGTACTCATCGTATGAAGACACCGGTCTCATCGTGTGCGCGTCATTGCGCCTGGTGTCTTGTCAAAACTTCGCTGTGTGCTGCGCGGATGCTCCTTGCGCAGCGTTTGTTGACGTTATGTTATATGTATATATTTATGTCTGGCACGTGTGACAGTTATTTTCCTTTGCGCTGTCCTATTCTTTCATATCCCTTGTGTAGGTCTCTGTCTCGAGAGCCTCCACCTTCTGTATCTGCGCGTTGTCGAAATTTTCGTCGCCCGATATGAGCAGCCTGCGGCAGTCTGTCGTGGTGAATCGCTGTATAGCCTGTTCGTCAGCCTCGCCCGAACACACATACCTCATGTCGCCTATCCGCATGTTCTGTCCTTTCACTGCGTCGCGCAGCGTCACCCTTACGAGTCCTACGAAAGCCTCACCGAAGTCGTACACCACGCTGTCGCCCTCGATGTCGAAGTATTTCTGCTGCCTTATCCGGCTTATTCTTGTAGCCTCGTACATCCTTGAGCGGTGTTCTATGGGCACGCACTCATGGTCCCCGACGATGCGTGCGGGAAGCCAGCGTGCTATGTCAATGTCCTCCGCGTTCCATCTCGGCTCTTTCTCTTCCATTCCGAGCAGTTCATATCCCTCCGTGCTGAGGGCGTTCACGGCTTTCCTGCACAGCCAGCTGCTGTCGTTGTCGAATACTTGCGGTGAGCCGTCCCCGGCTCTTCCGTAGAGCGACAGGGCTATCTGCCTGCTCTCCGGGTGCGGAAACGACGGTGAGTACCACACCGCCACGGTGTTTGTTCCGACACGCATGAACCTTGTCACATCGTATGTCACCGCTATGGCATTGGCAGAACACCGTTCCCTCAGAGGCGTGAGGACGTCGCCTGTGACGTTGCGCTCGTTGACGTAAAGCTCAAAATATCCTGTCGATGCGATGGTTATCCGGGCGTTTGCCGGTCTCTCTGCCATTTCGTAAGAGTTTCTGAACCATACCTGGGCGGTGTCGTCGGGGTGCGGGTATGCCATCCACTGCATCTGGTAAGGATTTGCCTTGGTCTCTGATATATATATGACAATCAGTGCGATTATGGTAAGATATTTGCCGACAGACATAATCTGGATATTGATAGTTGCAGGCTTAGGTCGTGTGAATCATATTTTTCCGTGGCTGACAGGCACCTGACGTCCACGCTTTTCAGTTAAAGATGCGTCATCACATGTGTCTGGACACTTGCCGGTCTTTTGCACATGTGCCGCTCATCCTGTTTGTGATGATGCCGCAAGGGGATGCAATGAGAATCTGATCATGCACTGCCTGCTGCGGCATATCTTATGCAAAGATAAATAAAAAAACGAATAACGGCAACGATGATTGTCTTTTTTATCGGTTGTTATGTATGTGGCGGGTGATGTGAGGTCTGTCAGTGGCAGTGTGCTCTTGCACTGAATAATATGTAAGAAGATTAAAGTAAGTCCTTAAGTAAGCTTGTTTTAATCATGAAAAGAAAGCGGTGCCTTGTCCCGTTTTTTATCCTCCGGCTGCCGGAAGGGCTTGTGCTGTAAGCCGATGGCATGAGAAAAACATCTCCGCATGCCGTCGTGCGCATGCGGAGATGTAAGTCTATTTGTTGTCCTCGAGATATTTCTCAAGAAGAGAAGCAGCCACAGGATTGTCTGTCGTTATCAGATCCACTCCCATGGAACACAGCTTCATCATGTCCTCCGTCCCGTTGACGGTCCATACGTTCACCGTCATGCCGAGGCGGTGAGCCTCCTCCACCCATTCCGGATGTGAGGTGATGACATTCTGGTGATAGTCTATGCCGGTGTAGCCCTTCTCGTGAAGCTCCGCAGGCGACTTGTCTCCGCTGAGGTAAGCCACCTTTGCCTCGGGGTCGTCCTTCACCACCTGTTCGCAAGCCACGCTGCTGAAGGAGATGTACTCACACCTGTCGCGCAGCCCGGATTCTCTCACCGCCTTTACCGCTGCGCTTGCGGCAGCCTTGTTGAGAGCGTCACTGCCGTGGTCCTTTATTTCGATTACGAGTATTGTCTTGCCTCCTTTTTCCTTCATTATGTCGAAGAAATCGCTCAGACGCGGCATCTTCTCACCGTTGCCAAGAGTCAGGTTCTCACATTGATAGGATGTCGCGTTCTTTATGGTGACACCGTTGAACGACGGGTCATGGTTGATGAAGAGCTCTCCGTCGGCGTTAAGCCATATGTCGGTCTCAACACCATACATGCCTGCTTCTATTGCCTTGCGCAGTGCCGTGCGCGAGTTCTGCGCCGCGCCTTCAGTGTTCCAGTATCCGCGGTGAGCCACGGTATGTGCCGGATGAGGCATTGTCTGCACTGCGTTCACGGTGATTGTCCCGAGATCCTGCATCTCTTCGCCGCGTATGAGCATGAGTCTGTAGCGTCCGTCTGTCATCCCTTCCGGCAGTCTAACGCTTATGCCGTCGGATGTGATGGTGGCGGTGAGGGTTTCGTCAATGCCTCCGTCGTTGCTCACATTGCTTATTCTCACCTTGTCGCCTTGCTCGAAGCCTTTGCCGATGATGCTCAGTTGCGCGCTGCCCTTTACGGGGAAAGCGTTCAGATAGGACACTCCGCTCACAAGGTCGTGCCTTTCCTTGCTCACCTTGTCTTTCACGTTGTTCCACAGTGCGCTCACGTCCGATGCGGTGAGTGGTGCGTTGTATATCCTTGCCAAGGCTACTTCGCCTCTCCAACCTATCTGTCCGGTGGGACCGGCGTCAGCTCCTATGCAGAACCATCTGTACTGCGGCTTCTGGAACACGTACGAACCTCTGACTGAAACCGAGTTTCTCAGTATGCCGTTGACGTATACATGAATCTTTCCGTTAGCCTTGTCGTACACTCCGACAACGTGATACCACTTACCGCTCTCGGGAGTCACGCCGCTCACTCCCCACTGCCAGGAGCTCCGTCCGTTCTCCGACACGTTGGGAAGAAAGGTCAGCTCGTTGCCGCCGTTGAGTCCTCTGTCCTTCTTGCACACCATCAGTCCGGTTCCGCCAGCCTCGTGTGAGGCGAAGAACTTGCACTCCACGTCTTTTATCCCGCCCTCATACTCAGGTCTGACAAGTGCTTCGAGTGTGTGTCCGTCGGCAAGATTGTCCATGAAGGTCTGGTTGTCGCCATAGTCCATCCTGTAATAACAGTAGCTGTTGCCGCCGCCCCAGGCATTCGAGAACCTGCCCACAAAGCGCCCTAAAGCCGCGTCATAGTATGTCTCCGGTGCCTGACTGCCTGCCTGTATGGCGTTCTTCATCGGTGAGATGTCGGCAGCCGAGCCGTCGTTTCTGAATTCCACGTCGAACATGTCGGCTTTCGGCGCGCTGTGGAATTTTATGCTGTCGAGCAAGTTGGCTCCTATGCTGAACACCTTGTTTTTCTGTTTGTCGTACAGACTCACCTGCTTCCTCGAGTTCTCGAGGGCGACACTGTCTATGTTTTCAGACAGGTCGGAGAATACAACTTGTCCGTAACTATAGAGAATAATGCTTTCCTGTTTGTCTGTCTGCGCTGCTGCGGACATGGCAACCGATGCCATGACAGTCATGATGACCGCCTTGATAGATTGTGTGGTTTTCATTTCCGGTTATTTTATAATTATCTTTTTTGTTGTTGTATGTTTGCCTGAGCTTGCCTTTACAATATATATGCCTGCGCGGCAGCTGCCTACGTCAATCGCCGCCTGCCTGCTTCTGCCGCTGTATGCAGCCACTGTCCGTCCGTCAGGAGTGATGAGCTCCATGCGGTCCACGCCCTGCGCTGATGTGGCGGTAAGGATGTTCCCGTTTATGGAGAGTGTCATTCCGTCACCGTGAGCCGTGTCGATAGATGTGGTGCCTGCATTCTTGTTTATTGTGAAACAGTTGAATGCGGAGTTTTCCACACGGGTTGTCTTGCCGTCGGATGCCGTCACTTCGGCTGCGCTCTGGTTGAGGACAATCTTCACTACGTTGCTTAAGCGTGCGGCGGTGACGCCGTCTGTGTTGTTGATGAAACGTACGTCTGCACCGTACATCGCTGCTATCGGCATGGCTGACAGCAGAGTCATGAGTAATTTTCGTGTTTTTTTCATTACATTATCTGGTTTGATTGTTTGTTGATTTGGTTGTTGTGTAATGCGCATTTATATGGAACATATAAGGATTCTACGTTTGTCCGTTGTTCAGGTCATTTTTGTTTCCTTGGTTGTTCTTATGCGGCAAATTTATGCAAAGAGCGTGGATGCGTCGGGTAAGATTGTTCACGATTCAGGTGAATATTGTCCATTCCGGGCTTTTTTCACTTAAATGGAGCCGTATTATTATAAAGATGTGTTTTCCGTTCGTCTTTCCGCGCCCGTGCATATTGTCCGGATGATGTCATGAGACGGCTGCTGTCATAATGTTCAAGGCTGTGACGTGGTGTTGCGGCACAGCCTTGAGAGTGGTATGTCATGTCGTTTTCTCATGCGTCGATGTTTGCGTAGGTGGCATTCTTCTCTATGAACTGGCGGCGCGGTTCCACGTCGTCGCCCATCAGCATTGAGAATATCTCGTCAGCCTCGGCGGCGTTCTCTATGGTCACCTGTTTGAGCAGACGTCGCTTGGGGTCCATTGTGGTCTCCCAGAGTTGCTCCGGATTCATCTCGCCAAGACCTTTGTAGCGTTGCGTGTGCAGGCTCTTATTGTCCTCCTTTCCTTCCGCGTAGCGGTCTATGAACGCCTGTCTCTGCTGCTCGGTGTAGCAATATTCCTTCACCTTATTCTTATATGTGCAGAGATAGAGCGGCGGAGTGGCGATGTAGAGATGCCCCTCCTGTATTATCTTAGGCATGAATCGGTAGAACAGAGTCATGATGAGCGTGTCGATGTGAGAACCGTCGACGTCGGCATCGGTCATGATTATTATCTTGTCATAGCGCAGTTTGTCGATGTTGGCTTCCTTGTCGTCCTCGCCGTCAACGCCGAAACGCACGCCGATGCTCTGAATGATGTTCATCACCGACTCGCTTTCAAACACCTTGTGCCACATCACCTTCTCCACATTCAGAATCTTTCCGCGCAGCGGCAGTATGGCTTGTGTGTAGCGGTCGCGTCCCTGTTTGGCGGAGCCACCGGCGGAGTCGCCCTCCACGAGGAATATCTCGCACTCTTTCGGGTCTTTGTTCGAGCAGTCGGCAAGCTTGCCGGGGAGTCCTCCTCCGGTCATGGGGTTCTTGCGCTGTATGCTCTCCCGTGCCTTGCGTGCTGCTATTCGTGCGGTAGCGGCGAGTATCACCTTGTCGCAGATGAGCTTCGCTTCCTTCGGATGTTCCTCCAGATAGTCGGTCAGAGCCTCACCTACCGCCTGCTGGACAGCACCTGCCACCTCGCTGTTTCCGAGCTTTGTCTTGGTCTGTCCCTCAAACTGCGGCTCTGCCACCTTTATTGATATGACAGCCGTGAGACCCTCGCGGAAGTCCTCTCCGGCTATTTCTATCTTCGCTTTCTCGATGTTCTTTGATATTACGGGGTCAGCGTCGGCATAGCTTTTCAGCGTACGTGTGAGCGCGGCGCGGAATCCTGTGAGGTGCGTTCCTCCCTCTATAGTGTTGATGTTGTTGACGTAGGAGTGGATGTTCTCGCTGTAGTCGGTGTTGTACATCACGGCTACCTCGATGGGAACGCCCTGTTTCTCTGTCTTCAGATATATCACGTCGTCGAACAGCGGAGTGCGGTGACGGTCGACATAACGCACGAACTCCTTCAGTCCGTCCTTGGCATGGAACACTTCCTCGCGCGTTTTGCCGTCCTCATCCGGGCGCAGGTCGCGCAGCGTTATGCGTATGCCGGCGTTCAGGTAGGCGAGCTCGCGCATGCGCCGTGCCACGATGTCCCACTGGTAGTGTGTGGTGGTGAAGATGGTGGGGTCGGGCCAGAACTGCTGGCGTGTGCCTCTCAGGGTGGTCTCGCCGACAACCTTTACCGGATAGAGGGGCTTTCCCTTCTCGTATTCCTGCTGATATATCTTGCCGTCGCGGAACACCTGCGACTTCATATGTGACGATAGGGCGTTCACGCAGCTCACACCCACACCGTGAAGACCGCCGCTCACCTTGTATGAACCTTTGTCGAACTTGCCTCCTGCGTGCAATACTGTCATCACGACTTCAAGTGCCGACTTGTGGAGTTTCTTGTGTTCGTCCACCGGGATGCCACGTCCGTTGTCCTGGACGGTTATGGATTCGTCTTCATTGATGGTCACTTCTATGTCGGTGCAATATCCTGCCATCGCCTCGTCGATGGAGTTGTCCACGGTCTCATTCACCAGATGGTGCAATCCTTTCTCGCTTATGTCGCCGATATACATCGCCGGTCGCTTGCGCACGGCTTCAAGTCCTTCGAGCACTTGAATGTTACTGGCGGAGTAATTGCTTGCGTTGTTTTGTGTATCAGTCATTTTCTTGCATGAAAAAATATAACATGCAAATTTAGTAAAAAAAACTTGTCGGGAGAAATTTTTAATCTTAAAATAACCTACTTTCGGGCTTCCGCCGCGCGTGTTTTCTGGCTTCTGCCTTACCGCCGGCTGACATTGGCGCCGGCTGTGGGGTGCAATGGCGTCGCTTGCCGGTGTTTTGCGCGCTCCGCCATTGTCAGAACGGCTCCGCACGGCAGCCCTGCTCGAGCGCGAGCAGGTAACGCTTCACGTCGAGTCCGCCGCCATATCCCGTAAGACTGTTGTCGCTTCCGGTGATGCGGTGGCACGGTATGATGACAGACATGGGGTTTGCCCCGACAGCGTTAGCCACCGCCCTTACCGCCTTGCTACGGTCTATCGTGGCAGCCAGACGTGCGTAGCTCATGGTGGAACCGTAGCCTACATGCCGCAGGGCTGTCCACACCTCTTTCTGGAACGGTGTGCCGCAGAGAAGCAGCGGGAGGTCGAACTGCCGCCGCACGCCCCCGAAATACTCGTCGAGTTGCGCCGCCGCCTTACTGTTCACGTCGCACGCGCCTTCCTCGAACGTTGTGCCGAGCATGCGGAAGAGGCGGCGGTAGTTGGAGTCGCTGTGCCAGCCGCCCGTCCAGTCGCACAGGCACAGCCGCCCGTCATACGAACCCAGCATTATGGTTGAGCACGGGGCGTGGTAGATGGATGTTATTATTTTCATATAGGATAGTTTTTTGTGTTTGTGTACAAAAGTAATGAAAGGTGATGAAATAATGAAATGACGGTGCGGATAATGCCATGTATTCGACGTGGAACGCAAGATTTTGCAACCATACAGGGCTTGCGCCATTGCGATGCAAAGCAAAAGGCGCAGTCTCATTACATTATAATCCGTTGCATAAAAATACAATTACGGCGGTAAAAAATATTGACAACTTATTTTTGTAAAATGGAAACGGGAGTCCTGATGAATGCGTATAAAAACATCATATATATACATCTATGGAGCGATTTCGCATAATGTACATTACGAAAAAGGCTGTTCCGTCTCACCATACATGCCTTATCACACGTCGGTAAAGGACGTTCCGCCTTACGGAAAAGCCTTTTCGGGAAGGCAGGAAAGCCCGTTCCGCATAGCCGTAAAAGTCATAATGCGTCACGGAACAGCCTATATGACTATTAGTCAATGTGTTACGCAAAGTGCCGAAAATCCGCGTATTTCGCACGAAAGTTGCTCCGTCTCGTCTCCGGACGATTCTCAGCGAGTTCAGGCAACATAAATATGCATAAATGGCATCATGGAAATGAATATTTATACGTAATCCTATGAAATATACGTTTTCATCATTTCACATCACACAAAGGCGGTAAGACGGATCCTGCATACCGTTTTAGGGAATATGGCGCAAGCCCAGTAGAGACGCAAAATCTTGCGTCTCCCGTCGAGCCAATATCAATACACGCGGGCAACAAGACATTGACAATATTGGACTTACCTACTTGTGAGACGCAAGATTTTGCGTCTCTACTTTTCATTACCTGCATAATGATACTGAGGTTTTTGCTTTGTATCGCAATGGCGCCAGCCCAGTAGAGACGCAAAATCTTGCGTCTCCCGTCGAGCCCATAGCAATACACGCGCACAACAAGGCATTGACAATATTGGACTTACCCACTTGTGAGACGCAAGATTTTGCGTCTCTACTTTTGGTTGCCTGCGTAATGATACTGAGTTTTTTGCTTTGTATCGCAATGGCGCAAGCCCTGTATGTATGCAAAAACTTGCGTCTACCGTCGAATACATGGCAATATCCGCACCGTCATTTCATTATTCCATCATTTTGTCTTACCTTTGTATAAGATAAGCTTCGGCTCGGCAGTATCATGTCTGGTAAAACTCCGTTTTCCCAACTTGCTTCTGCACTCGCCTTGCGTTATCTTTGTATAAGATAAGCTTCGGCTCGGCAATATCAAGTCTGGTAAAACTTCGTTTTCCCAACTTGCTTCTGCACTCGCCTTGCATTATTTTTGTGCATAGGATAAACTGCACTATGGGGAATCGGGACAATCCCACTTTCCTCTCGTTTGCATTACTCTTTTATATATCACATTGCAGTCTGCCGCGTGCTGACTTACCTTATGCCGCGACAGCTGCGACTTATTCTTATAATTATGAACTATACAGATTATTCCGGTGATGCCGTCGGATTACTCAAAAGACTGATTGAAGTGCCGTCGGTGAGCCGCTCGGAGGACAGGGCGGCGGACGTGATGGAGGACGCGCTGAAGGAGTGGGGCATGGCATGCCGGCGCGAGGGCAACAACGTGTGGGTGACCGATGAGGCGTTTGATGACGGCAGACCAACACTGCTGCTCAATGCACACATCGACACGGTGAAGCCGGTGGACTCGTGGACGCGCAACCCGTTCGACCCGCAGGTGGAGGGCGACAGACTCTACGGACTGGGCAGCAACGACTGCGGAGGCGGACTGGTGACGCTGTTGCAGGTGTTCCGCATCATGGCGGGAAGGCGCAGAAGCTATAACATGGTGTATCTCGCGTCGGCGGAGGAGGAGGTGTCCGGCGCCTCGGGCATATCCATGGTGCTGCCTATGCTGCCCCGGATAGATGTGGCGATAGTGGGAGAGCCTACGCGGATGCAGCCCGCCGTGGCAGAGAAAGGGCTGATGGTGCTCGACGTCACGGCACGTGGCAAGTCAGGACATGCCGCCCGCGGTGAGGGTGTGAACGCCATATACGAGGCTCTGGACGACCTGTGCTGGATGCGCGGATACAGGTTTGAGAAGGTGAGCCGCTTTCTCGGACCTACGCAGATGAACGTCACGGTGATAAACGCAGGCACCCAGCACAATGTCGTTCCCGACCGTTGTACTATGGTTGTGGACGTGCGCACCAACGAGCTTTACACCAACGAGGAGGTGTACGACATTGTGCGCAGCCATCTGAAGAGCGATGTGACGGCGCGCTCGTTCCGCCTCCATTCCTCGGGCATCAGCGAGAGCCATCCTCTCGTGCACCGTTGCGTGGAGCTGGGCTTGACGCCTTTCGGCTCGCCTACGCTCAGCGACCAGGCTCTCATGCCCTTCGACTCGCTGAAGATCGGACCGGGTGACTCGGCACGATCGCACTCCGCCGACGAGTATATATGCCTGAGTGAGATAGAGGAAGCCATAGACACGTATGTGAGAATGCTCGACGGACTCGACCTCAGGGCTTCTGACGTCTGACGTAACTGTGCCGTCAGGTATATAAGTATGAAAAAATCCCCATACCGCATGGTGTGGGGATTTTTGTGTCTATGAATGTATCACGTAATATTTGGCTCTTGCCGTAAGAACACTCCGTGCTGTCCTGCCGCTCTGTTCCTGCCATTATCTGAGCCACGACTCAGGGTTCAGCTTCTCGAGATTGCGGCGCAGCTGGAACTGGAGGATGTTGTCGCGTGCCACGGTGCCGAGCTGCTGTCCTGTCGATACGCTCTGTCCGCGGTGCACGCTGACCGAACTGAGGTTGCAGTATACGGAGATGTATATGCCGTGGCGCACCATAACGACCATCGAGCCTCCGAATCCGAACACCGCGCTCACCTCTCCGTTGAATATGGCTCGTGCCTTGCAGCCCGGGCTTCCGAGGATGTTGATGCCCTTGTTGTCGATGGTCACGCCCTTCAGTCCCTCCACATTGTTCTGTCCGAAGTGGCTCACTATGCGGTAGGTGCCGGTTATCGGCATCGGAAGACGCCCGCGGTTGGCTTCGAAACTGCCGCTCAGCTTCCTGTCCACACTGCTTATCGTGGCGTCGGCTGTGGCGCGTCTCCTCTCGCGTTCCATCTCCTCGCGGTTGCGGCGTTTGTCGGCTTCCGCCTTGCGCTCGGCTGCCTCACGCTCTGCCGTCGCCTCGCGCGCTTTCTGGAGGGCTTTCTCCCGTGCCCGCTCGTTGTCGCGTCTGGCGGCTTTATCCGCCGCTGCCTTCATCTTCTCCTCACGTTTGCGCGCCTCTTCAATGCGTTTGGCGTTAGCCCTTGCCTCCGCTTCGGCTGCCGCCTTTTTGCGTGCCAGTTCCTCAGCCCGCTTCTTTCTCGCTGCCTCCTCAGCCTTTCGCCTTGCCTCAGCCTCGGCGCGCGCCTTGGCTTTTGCCACTTCCTCGGCTATGAGACGGTCTATCTGGGCGTTCAGCGCGGCGTCCTCCTTGCGCTGCTTGTCTATGAGCTGCTGTATGGTGCGCTGTTGTTTCTGCAGCGTTTTCACTATGTTCTGCTGCTCTTCCTTTTGTCCTTCGAGTGCCTCGCGCTCTCTCCGTCCCTTTCCAAGGAGGCTGTTCTTCTGGTTCTTCGCCTGTTGCAGCTGTGTCTGCTTCTCTCTCACCTGCTCCTGTTTTGCCTTCACCATCTCGCCCTGTGCCTTCTGATATTCGGCATATTCGCGTATGAAGCGCAGGCGGCGGTACATCTGTGTGAAGCTTTCTGCCGAGAATATGAACATCAGACGGTCCTGCACGGTGTGCCGTCGTGTGATGTAGCGCATGGACTTGATGTATTTTGCCTTGCGCTCCTTGAGTTGGCTTTCGAGTGTCTTGAGCTGTGCGTTGAGTATTCTGATATTGTTGTCGAGCGTCTTTATCTCGCTTTCAATCTGCCGTATGTTCTTCTCGTGTTTGTCAATCTCGCTGTTTATGGTCATCAGGTTCTTCAGACGCTTCTGCACATCCGCCTTGTTGTTGCGCAGGGCTTTCTCCTGTTGTCTGATGTCTTTCTGCAGTTTGGAGCGTTTGGACTGCAGTCCCTTTATCGAGGCGTTGCTGTATTGCGCGGTCTTCTTGGCTGCCGTGGTTTTCTTCTTGCTCCGTGACGACGTCCTGGACGACGACTTCTTTCTTGTGGCGGTGGTCGTTGTCTTCTTCGTCTGGGTGGTGCGCTTGGTCTGTGCCGACATTGTTGACGCCAGCACTATGACGAGAATGATGGAGAAAAGTCGTTTCATTTAAAGGCTCAATAGTTTTTTTATTATTTCGTCGGTGTCCACTTTCTTGTATTTGGACGATATTTTTGTCTCCGTATCCCACTTTGAGTCGTTCTTCACCTCGTTCATCCCGATGGTCACGGTGACTTGCTGGCGGCGTCCGGTGGCTGTTGTGGTGAACGTGAATGTCTGCTGTGCGGGGAAGAGTTTCACTCCCACGCTCCTGAAGTCGGCATATTTCCAGTTGAGCGATGATGTCCCGTGCGCCGCGCTGCGGTAGTCGACGTCGGCTTCGGTTATCAGTCCGTCGCTCTTGCCGGCATGCCATGTGAAGGTCATGTCACCGTTTTTGAATGTTATGGGCAGCGTTTCTCCGGCGTTGTCGGTGTCCACCTCGAAGCTGCGCAGTGCCGACTCGCTCACCTTCTCCTGCCCCGGCAGGAACAGACTGTTCCAGAACAGTGCCTGCAGAGTGTAGAAGTTGATGCCGTTGTTTTTGAGGAACGACACCTGGTCGTAGCCTGCCTGTATGTACTCCTTGTGCATGCGGTCCATTATGAGCACGTGGTCGGGAGTGAATTCTATGCGTCCTATCTCGCTGCCGAGCAACGGTATGAATATCTGTAGTCTGATTATCTCGTTCTCGCGCATGTGTACCGACCCCGGCACGGAGATGTCGTCGCCTTGTGTGCGTACGCTGAACGTCATGTCGCCGACGATGTTCTTGGTGTAGACACGGGTGTCGGCTACTTTCTGCATGAATGTGAGCTTTTCCACAACTGTGGCTTGCCGCTTTTCAGTTCCGGCTCCGGTGACATCCGGCATGTTCTCCTTCACTACGGATTTCTTGCTTGCGCACGACGCGAGAAGGAGCAGAAGAGGAAGTATCAGTCTGAATGCTTTCATATTGTGAGTGGTTTGTTGTTGTGCGGTGCGTGCTGTCGTGCACGGCATTCTGCGCGGTAGGGCGGCATGCCGTGCACCGGTCACCTCTTCTTTATGTATTTTCTTTGCTTTATCTTCTTGTTGAGTATAGCCTTCTCTCCGCCCAGTTTGAGAGCCTTTTCCCAGAATTCCACGGCTTTGGTGATGTCTCCGTTCATCGCGTAGATGTCTCCGGCATGCTCTATGACGACTGCTCCGAGGGTGCTGTCAGACTCCGCCTCCAGTGCCTGGTCAATGAAACTCTTTGCCTGACTGTACTGTCCTTTCATGAAAAGAATCCATGCGTAGGTGTCGAGATAGGTGGCGTTGTTCGGCTCGGCGTTCACTGTCTTGTAGCTCATCTGTTCCGCTTTGTCGAGATCGCGGTTGAGTTCGCTGAGGTAGTAGGCGTAGTTGTTGAGGCAGGAGATGTTGTCCTCCTTCCAGTGAAGGCAGCTGTCGTAGGCTGCGAAAGCCTCTTCCGGCTTTCCTTTCTTATATAGTATGTCGCCCATAATGGCGTAGAAGTCTGACACAATGGCTGGGTCGCTTTCGTCGTTTATCTCGCTCACGCCTCTTTTAAGCGCGTCGAGGGCGTTGTCATCGTCGTCTTTCTGGAAGTAGGCGAGCCCCATGAAGTAATAGAGGGTCATGTCCTCAGGATTGTATAGAACCGACTGCGAGCACAGACTCACTATGTCGTCCCACCTCTGTCTGTTCCAGTAAGACTCTATGAGCTTCTTTGTGGCGTATGTGTTTTCGGGTGCTATGCTTAGCACATACCTGAAAGCGTTGTTCACCGAGTCCTCCGGCATCTTCTTTAGCTCCATGTATGCCGCTTTGAGTGAGGCTATGTCGGCGTCGGGCTTGTCCGATTTTATCACCTTGTCGAGCAGTGCAAGTATGGCTGTGCTGTCTCCTCCGGCGCTCTCGCTCTCCTTTATCAGCTGGTTGAGCATCGATATCTTGGTCGTGGAAGAGGTCTTTCTGTTCATCAGAATGCCGTCGCGCGCTATTATGGCGAGCGAGTCCTGTCCGGCGGAACGGTAGTAGTCGTACATCGAGCTCTGCGCCGCCTCGTTGTCAGGATCGTCTTTCAGTGCTGCGGACAGCATGCCGTAGGCTTCCTCCTTCTTGCCTTTCTGCAGCAGCCAGTTGCCGTACATCACCTTGTATATGGCGTCGTTGGGGTGCGTCTCGGTCAGAGATCTGAGCGTCTTTTCAGCCATTTTCGTGTCGCCTTTCATCTCGTAGACGTTCATCTTGGCAAGAGTGAGCTCGTCGCTGCTTCCTTCTATCTGCTCGATGCGTTCTATCGCGCCGAGCATGTTCTTATAGTCTTTCTTCTGATTATACAGCTGTACAAGAATGTTGAGCACGTCGCTGCGGTCCTTGTGGTGCTCAAACAGGTTTTCATATGCCGTTATTGCCTTGTCGTAGTTGCCGGAGCCGATGTAATATTGTGCCACCCGTTCCTGATAGGTGTCGTTTCCCGGACTGAGCGTTGCGGCTTTCTCTATGTCGCGCAGAGCCAGAGAGTCGTTCTGCATCTCTGAGAAATAGGATGCTCTGGCGTAGTAAGCCTCGGCTGCGTCGGGCTTTATCTCAAGACAATGGTTGAGCAGGTCGAACGCCGCGGCATAGTCTCCGGCATTCTGTTTGCGTATCGCTTCGATGAAAAAGTAGTCGTATCGGCGTCTGTCGTTGTATGAGAGACTGTCGCCTGAAGCCGCCGGCGTACCGGCGTCTCTGTTGCCGCGCACCGTCATGGGCAATATCGCGCCGAGCAATATTGCCGATATTATGATGAGCGGAAGTTTGTTTATCGGTGTTTTAGACATTTTTCTTACTTGACTCCTGTGTGTCCGTATCCTCCTTCACCGCGCGAGGTGGCGTCCAGCTCGTCCACTGTCTCGAACTCAGCCTGCTCGTGGCGTGCTATCACCATCTGTGCTATGCGTTCTCCGGAGGTGATTGTAAAGTCCTTGTCTGACAGATTCACAAGCAGCACACCTATCTCGCCGCGGTAGTCGGCGTCTATTGTTCCGGGGCTGTTGAGTACGGTTATCCCGTGTTTCAGGGCGAGTCCGCTGCGCGGTCTTACCTGTGCCTCATATCCGGCAGGCAGGGCTATGTGGAGCCCTGTGGGCACTATGCGCCGTTGCATGGGCTTCAGCACGATGTCTTCAGCGATGTCTGCCCTCAGGTCCATGCCTGCGCTGAGCGGTGTGGCGTACTCCGGCAACTTCTGGTTACCCTTGTTCACTACTTTGATTTTAATCATCTCTGTCATTGTTTTAGTCTGCAAAAATAACTAATTATATTCACATAATTTAATTTTTAGCATTAAATAATACTTCCGGACAGGCAGGACGGCTGTATGACGTACATTTTATCACATGATGACACGCGTGTCCGCGCCGTGTGACAAAAAAGCAATGATATTTTTGGAAGGGGAAATAAAATAGCCTAATTTTGTGCCGTAAAGACGTAAAAAGTACTATATAAAGACATCAAAAGCACTATATATGAGAATGGACTGGCACAAACTGATTTCCAACAAACGCTTCGGGCAGGAGGAGCGGCACGCCCGGCGGCATGACGACAGGTCGGAGTTCAAGCGCGACTACGACCGTCTGATATTCTCCGCACCGTTCCGCCGCATGCAGAACAAGACACAGGTGTTCCCTCTTCCGGGCAGCATCTTCGTGCACAACAGGCTCACCCACAGCCTTGAAGTGGCGAGTGTGGGAATGTCGCTGGGCAATGATGTGGCTCAGGAGATAATCAGGCGCGACCCGACACTTGCCGGAACGCTGTTTGAGGAGATAGGAACCATCGTCAGCACGGCATGTCTCGCCCACGACATGGGCAACCCTCCGTTCGGTCATAGCGGCGAGAAAGCCATCCAGGCGTTCTTTACCGACGGTGCGGGACAGCGTGTGAAAGATCTTGTGAGCCCCGGGATGTGGAACGACATCATACGTTTTGAGGGCAACGCCAACGTGTTCCGTCTGCTCACCCACCGTTTCCGGGGACGCCGCATAGGCGGTTTTGTCATGACATACACACTTCTTGCGAGCGTGGTGAAGTATCCGTTCTCGAGCAGCTGCGCCGGTTCTCACGGCAAGTACGGCTTCTTCTGTTCTGAGGCAGACGCTTATTGCCGTATAGCCGATGAATTGGGCATAATACGGCTGTCGGCACCCGGTGAGCCGATAAGGTACGCCCGCCATCCGCTGGTGTACCTCGTTGAGGCGGCGGATGACATATGCTATGAGATAATGGACATCGAGGACGCTCACAAACTGAAGATTCTCACTTACGGTGAGACCGAGAGTCTGCTGCTCGGATTCTTCGATGAGGACACCAGAAAATACATTCTCAGGCGCATAGTGGACGAGGATGTGACCGACGATAACGAGAAAGTGGTGTATATGCGTGCCCGTGTGATAGGGAAACTTGTGGCAGAGTGCACCCGCGCTTTTGTGGAGCACGAGGACGAGATAATGTCGGGAACGCTCAAAGGAAGCCTTATCGACCATACCGATCCGCTTGTGCGCGACGCTTACAGAGCCTGTGCCCGACTGAGCAGCGACAGGATTTACAACAGCAAGCCGGTGCTTGACGTGGAGCTGAGCGGCTACAGGATAATAGAGACATTGATGGAAACGCTCATCGAGGCGGCTCTCAGTCCGGAGAAGTTCCATTCCGGTCAGCTGCGCAAACGGTTCAGCAGCCAGTACGACATCAACAGCGACGACCTTGAGACACGTGTCATGGCGGTGATAGATTTCGTCAGCGGGATGACCGACGTGTTCGCTCTCGACATATATCAGAAGATAAACGGCACGTCGCTGCCTATTGTCTGACGTGTCGGCAATATGCGTGCCGTGGCGTGAAAATGCCGATGAAATGGCGGAAAAACGCATGTTAGGACTTCAGGCACAGAACGAGTTCCAACCACTGACATACACAGACACAAAAAACCGGAGCGCGTCGGGCGACTCCGGTTTTTCTTTATGGTGATGCTATATCAATAGCTCAGGTCCTGCGGATTCTCTATTATGGAAGGTATTCTTTCGAATATAGCCTTGATGCGCTTCATGTCGAACTTCGGCGTACGGTCGTAATAGTAGATTCCGTTCTGCTCCTGCTCCACGTCGGTGAGCTGTGTGTAGCAGAAGCCCACCACATGCTTGCTGTCTTTCAGAGCGTCTACCTCGTCCTGAAGAATCTTGTAGAAATCCTCCATCGACTTTATCTCAGAGCCGTAACCCCATGAGTTGCCCTTGCGCTCAGACTCGCGTATCCATGCGAGACCGCCGAATTCATCGACCATGTAGGGCTGTCCGTCGTAGTGTGCGAGCCACTCTTTGCCGCCCCAAGTGTTGCGGTAAGGCTCCTTGCCGTGCTCGAAGGTGAACGCCTGTCTGAGCTTCTGCGGGTCGCGCTCGTAGTTGTGCACGCTCCAGATGTCGGTCTTCACGTGGCAGTCACCGCTGGCGTCGTTCACCGGACGTGTGCTGTCCATAGCCTTTGTTATGTTGTATATGTTCTCTACGAAGTGTGTGTATACGCCCGAGTTGTTGGCGTCCCATGTCTCGTTGAGCGGAGTCCATGTGACGAGAGACGGGTGGTTGCGGTCGCGCTCCACGAGCTCTGTCCATTCAGAGAGGAAGTTGCGCGCTGCCAGTTCGTTGTTCACGTCGAGACCCCAGCTTGCCGATTCGCCCCATGTAAGGTATCCCAGCTTGTCAGCCCAGTAGTAATAACGCTCCTCGAAGCTCTTCTGGTGCAGGCGCGCGCCGTTGAAACCGGCTTCTTTTCCAAGCTGGATGTCCTTCTTGAGAGCCTCGTCCGATGGTGCTGTCCATATTCCGTCAGGATAATAACCCTGGTCGAGCACGAGACGCTGGAAGTAAGGCTTGTTGTTCAGATAGAAGTATCCGTTAGCCGTGTGCACCTTTCTCATGCCGGCATACGACTTCACCTCGTCTATCGTCTTGCCGTCCTTCACCACCTTGTATGTGATGTCGTAGAGGAAAGGAGACTCCGGGCTCCACAGCTTCATGTTCTTCACAGGCAGCACGATGACCGAGTTGTTGGTGCAGTTGACTGTCTTTGATGCCACAGCCTTCTTTCCGTCGTACATTGTGACAACCAGTTTGTTGGTGTTGCTCTCATTATAGAACTGCGGATAGATGACGAGTTGCTTCTGGTCGATGTCCGGAGTGGCGAATACAGACTTCAGTCCTTCCTTTGCCACTGCTTCCATCCAGACAGTCTGCCAGATGCCCGTCACGCGGGTGTAGTTGCATCCGCCCGAGTAGAAACCGAGGCTCTGCTTGCCTCCAAGCTGCTTGCGTCCGCGCAGATCGTCGTTCACCATCAGTACGAGGTTGTGCTGATGACCAGCCTTCACATATTTTGTTATGTCCATGGAGAACGACGAGCCGGCACCGTAGTGGCGTCCTATGACAGTTCCGTCGATGAATACGTGTGCCTCATAGTCAACGGCTCCGAAGTTGAGAAGTATCTTCTTTCCGTCCCAGTCTGCCGGTATGCTGATTTTGCGATGATACCACATTGAGTTGATGAAGTCGGTGTGTTGCACTCCCGAGAGCGAGCTTTCCGGACAGAACGGCACGGTTATCTTTCCGTCGAAGCCCTCTGTCTTGTTCCATCCCTTATCCATACCTGTCCTTCCGAAGTCGAACGCGTAGGTCCATGTTCCGTTCAGGTTGATCCATGTGCTGCGCTCGAACTGCGGGCGCGGGTACTCCGGTCTCGGTGTCTGTGCTTCTGCGGTTGTGCCGACAGACAACATTGTCGCAGCCAAGGCAAAAGCAGATACAAGCTTTTTGATGTTCATGATAAATTGTATTTACTGTTTAGTTGATAATATAGGTTGTTTGAATGAATCATTCCGGTGTGTCCGCATAATCCGGAGTACGGCTGTCTGCCTGCGGCGTGTGACGAGGCGTCTCCGTCTTTTACGGACATATGCGCGCCGTGCGCGCTTTCTCTTTGTGTCTCGGATGTGGTATTGTTCCGCATTGCGGCATCCGCCCAGGCACGGAAGTGCCAGGACAGTCAGGTTGTCGCTCATTGGCGCACCTGTTTGGCGCACCCTTCCCGCAGTCCTTGCGCAGACTCTTGCGGCGGGGCGGGAGTCATTCCTTCTCCTTGTATATCACAGGACTCGCGCCGCTTGTTATCTTCAGAGCCTCCGGGTGCTCCTTTACGAAAGAGTCGATGTGGCGTATGCGCTTCTCTTCCAGAATCTCGTCGACGGTTATCAGAATGCCCGTCTCCTCCACATCTCCGAATCCGTAGTTGATGGCAGTGCCGAAGAGCTTCATCGTCGGGCTCAATCCCATGTAAGCGTTCACGAGCGGCGGTATGTTGTATCCCAGTTTCCTGATTTCCCGGTTCAGTATTCTGTAGTCCTTCTTGAAGTCATCCTCGCAGAAAAGTTCCTTCAGTTCGCGTTCGTCAGTCTCTATTTTCAGCGGTTTCATCGGTATGATGAGGTTCTCCTTATCGTCGAAATGCTTTTTCAGGAAATAGAGAATCATGTCCCTTCCGCGTCTGATGTACGACGGGTACATGGTCATTTTTCCGAAGAAATATTTTATGTTCGGCCTTATCACGGTCAGTGCCCCGAGTCCGTCCCAGAGGTTGTCGAGGGCGAAAAGACTCTTCGAACCCATCCTCGAACTCTGATACTCGAGCGATACGAACGAGCGTCCCAGCTCCACGGTGTAAGGCATATACTCGTCGATGAACTTGTCGGAGAAGTGGAACATGTGGCTGGTGGCGAGTATGGGCTGCCTGTCCGCGTTCAGTTTCCAGTCTGTTCCGAGCATGTAGCGGTAGCCTCCTATTATCTCCTCCGCCTCCGGATTCCATACGATAAGCTGTTTGTAGCAGTTCTCACCAACGTCGAATTCGTCAATATCCATTGATTTTCCCGTACCGCCTCCCGCCTCGCGGAACGCTATTTCGCGCAGTCTTCCTATTTCCTTCATCACGTTCGGCGAGTTGTTCGCTGTGATGACGTATATCTCGTTGTGGCTTTTGTTCGTCATGCGCAGCTGTTTCTCAGGTGTGAGCTCGCTTTTGATGAGTTCCTTGCTGATAGGTTGGATTATGGCTTCTTCCATTTTGTTAGTTTATTATATGGATTTTTCTTTTCATGTTTATACGCTTCGCGGCAGTCGGACGTCATAGTCTGTAGACCATGTCCTGCACATATTTCGCCCATTCCATCGCTGTTTTCGACTTGTCGAATGTCTGCCACGGTATCGGTTTTCCTATCGCCACGCGGAACGACTTGTGCACGTTCTTGTACATTTCGTCTACGAGAAAGAGCATGGCAATATTGAACTTGATGTGCAGAGCCTTGCATACGTTGGCAAGACCGTAGAAAAAGTCGGAGTTGCGCCCGCCGAAGTGTATGGGCACTATGTCGCGTTTCGTCTCCACGCTTTTCGTTATGAACGTCTTCTTCCAGGGCAGGTCGTGTATCTGTCCGTCAATCTTGCGTGAGCAGATGCCTGCCGGAAACATCAGTATATGGTTGTCTCCGGAGAATCCCGCCTCCACCATCTCGGGGAAGCTCCGGCTTTGTTTCCCCGTCTTGTTGATGGGGATGCATAGCGGCGCGAGCCCGGGGAGATTCATTAGCAGGTCGTTCACGAGATATCTGAAGCGTCCGTCGTAGTGTCGTCCGATGATTGCGCCGAGCGCGACACCGTCTACTCCTCCGAGCGGATGGTTGGAGACGAACGTGTAAAGCCGCCCGTCGTTCTTGTCGGGCAGGTTCTCCAGCCCTTCGATGTCGAGCGTCATGTCGAGGTATCTGGTGCATTCCTCGAGCCATTCCGTGCCCTTCTTGTCGCGGCTCTCCCACAGAAACCTGTTCACCTCGTCCTGATGTATGATGTGCTTCAGCCATCTCACGGCGACCGACGGCACATATCTGGCTTTCGTGCCCATCTTCTCGCGGATGATTCTGTCAAGATCTATGGTTCTCTCTGTTGTTTCGAGCATGCGTATAAATTACATTAATGTGGTGCAAAGTTATTATAAGTTTTTTAATATACTCATATTTTTGTATAAAAAAGTTCACTTTGATGTGTTTTTGACATGACAATGTAAAACGGCTGATGGGTTATGACATCATTTTGAAAAACACCGTGCCGGGTACGGCACGCGGGTGTGCTGATACGCACGGGAGAGTTACGGACAGGCTGATTCCGATTGTTCTGTTTAACAATTTTAAGTTAATTGTTGCGCGGAAAAGCCTTTGTCGCATGTCGGTAAAGCATATGCGTGCAGACGGAAGAATATGCTGTTTTTGTCCATTTCATCGGTGTTGTGGCGTAATATGGCATTGTCTGGCGGATATGAAAACGGTTTTTGCGGCGCGAAAAAGCCTCTTCGGGCTTGCCGGAAAGCCTTTATGACAGTGCTGAAAAGCCTTTCCTGTGATGCGGAAGAGCCTTTTCCGTGAGCCGGAACAGGCTTTTCCACGACGCCGTTTTTCTGAAGAGAACCGCACGACGGTATGTATTGGGCTGACATACAATGACTAACGGATATGCACGGATTTTCCGCTCTTTTTGAGAGAAAACCCCTCTTCGTGCGCGGATGCGAGGCTATGCCGGGTCTGCCATTTAACAGAAGCGTTTCTGTAGTTGTGATATGTCAATTATAAAAACACCGTCAACCGCCCCGGCTGAGCCTCCGGAGGATGGCACGGATGAGTCTGTGGTGAGGTTGTGAAAATTTATTTAAAGTTTTGTGGAGAATAGTGGGTGAATGTGGAGGAATTTGTGTATCTTTGAAGCCAGATAACGTTTAATTAGGTGAAAGTGCGTTTTATCGGTAACATAGAAGCCAGAACCGACGCCAAAGGGCGCGTTTTCCTGCCTGCGGTGTTCCGTAAGGAGCTGCAGCCTGTGTCGGACGACGGACTTGTGCTGCGCAAGGACGTCTTCCAGCCGTGCCTTGTGCTCTATCCCGCGTCGGTGTGGAACGAGCAGATGGACGTGCTTCGCTCCCGGCTCAACCGTTGGAACGCCGCCCACCAGCAGATATTCCGCCAGTTCGTGTCGGACGCCGAGATACTCACCATAGACGCCAGCGGACGCATACTTCTGCCGCGCCGCTATCTTGCGATGGCAGGCATAAGCCAGTCGGTGAGGTTCATCGGCATGGGCGACACCATCGAGATATGGAGCAGCGAGAGCCTTCAGGCACCGTTCATGGACAGCACCGAGTTCGGTGCCGCGCTCGAGACGCTTATGCACGGCGGGCCAATCAGTACAGATGAAAACAATGCGACAGATAACAGATGAGGACGGCAAGCCCGTTGTGGCGGGCACATATCATGTGCCGGTGCTGCTGAAGGAGAGCGTGGACGGACTCGCCATACGCCCTGACGGCACGTATGTGGACGTGACGTTCGGCGGTGGCGGCCATTCGAGAGAGATACTCTCGCGCCTCGGCGAGGGCGGCAGGCTGTTCAGCTTCGACCAGGACGCCGACGCCGAACGCAACATCACGGACACCGGAAGCCGTTTCACTTTCGTGCGGAGCAATTTCCGCTATCTCGAGAACTGGATGCGCTATTACGGTGTGGAACATATAGACGGACTGCTTGCCGACCTCGGCGTGTCGTCGCATCACCTTGACGACGGGAGCCGCGGGTTCTCCTTCAGGTTCGACTCGCCGCTCGACATGCGCATGAACAAGCGTTCGGGCACTACCGCCGCCGACATTCTTGACTCTTACGACGAGGCACGTCTCGCCGATGTGATATACATGTACGGCGAGCTGCGGCAGTCGAGGCGCATAGCGGCAGCCGTTGTCAAGGCGCGCAGAGAGGCTCCGCTGGTCACCACGGGCGACCTTCTGAAAGTGGCTGAGCCGTTCATGACCCGCGGAAGAGAGAAGAAAGACATGGCGCGTCTGTTCCAGGCGTTGCGCATAGAGGTGAACCACGAGACTGACGCCCTGCGTGAGATGCTCGCCTCGGCGGCACGTCTGCTGCGCCCGGGCGGCAGGCTGTCGGTCATAACCTATCACTCGATAGAAGACCGCATTGTGAAGAACATGATGAAATCGGGCAACGCCGAGGGGCGTGTGGAGCAGGACTTCTTCGGCCGCAGGCTCACACCGTTCCGTCCGGCAGGCTGCCGTCTGACAGTGCCTTCTGACGTGGAGCAGGCTGCCAACCCGCGCAGCCGTAGTGCAAAACTGAGAGTAGCAGAGAAGATATGAGCGAAGAAGAGAAGAAAAAAGAGACAGACCCCGTGGAGGTCTTGATGAACCTGAAGGAGCGTAAGCCCGAGTCTGACAAGACTGAACAGGACAGCGGCGCCGTGAAGGAGGACGAGGCGAAGCCGGAGACTCTCGCCGATGTCATCAGAGAGCATGCCATCGAAGGAGAGGAACCGCTCTCACGCAGTTTCACCTTGGGAAAAATACTCGGCGGCGACATCCTCAACACCGCCCCGATAAGGCGGCAGATAGGAGTGTTTCTGCTAATAACGCTTTTTGCGGTGATATATATATCCAACAGATACAGCTGCCAGCAGTATCTCATACAGATAGACAATCTGGACAAAGAACTGAAGGACGCCAAATACAAGGCACTCTCGAGCACCAGTCTGCTTACCGAGATGTGCCGCGAGAGCAGGGTGCTCGAACAGCTCAGGGTGAGCAAGGACAGCACGCTGCATATATCCAAACAACCTCCATACATAATAAACGTTCCGGAAAATGAGTAAGTTTGATTCGAAAAAGATAACCCCACGTTACAGTTTCATAGCCATCGTACTCATGTTTGTGGCAGTGTCGGTGGTGGGCAGGGCGATGTTCATCATGACCGCCAAGCGCGACTTCTGGCTCGATGTGGCTGACAGGGTGAAGGCTGACAGCGTGACGGTGAAGCCTACGAGAGGCAACATACTCAGCTGCGACGGACTGCTCATGGCGTCGTCGCTGCCCGAATATAAGGTGTTCATGGACTTCAGGGCTTTGCGCGAGGCAGGCAACGACTCGCTCTGGGAAGACAAGCTCGACTCCATATCGGCAGGTCTGAACGCCATCTTCCCCGAGAAGAAGGCGTCGGAGTTCAGGGCTCATCTGGAGAAAGGCAGGGAGAAGCAGAGCCGCCACTGGGCGATATGGCCCTCGCGCATCAATTATAACACCTATGTGGAGGTGAGGTCGCTGCCTGTGTTCAACATGAAGCTGAAGTACAGAAGCGGTTTCCACGTGGAGGAATACAACGCCCGCAAACGTGCCTACGGCTCACTCGCCGGACGTACGCTCGGTGAGCTTTACGGGGCGAAGGACTCGGCGCGCTACGGACTGGAGCTTTCTTACGACTCGGTGCTGCGCGGCGTGGACGGCATAACCCACCGCCGGAAGGTGCTCAACAAGTTTCTCAGCATCATGGACACCCCGCCTGTAGACGGCGCGGACATAGTGACGACGATAGACGTGTCCATGCAGGACCTTGCGGAGAGGTCGGTCATCGACGAGCTGAAGAAGATAAACGGCAATGTGGGAGTGGCTCTTGTCATGGAGGTAGCCACGGGCGACATCAAGGCGATAGTGAACATGGAGAAGTGCGGAGACGGAGAGTACCGCGAGAGGAAGAACCATGCCGTGAGCGATCTGCTCGAACCGGGCTCTGTCTTCAAGACCGCCTCGATAATGGTGGCACTCGACGACGGAGTGGTGGACACCACGGCGCGTGTGGAGACAGGCGGAGGAGTGTGGCCCATGTACGGCAGGGAGATGCGCGACCACAACTGGAGGCGCGGAGGCTACGGCATGCTCACGCTGCCTCAGACGCTCATGGTGAGCTCTAATGTGGGAGTGAGCCGCATCATTGACGACCATTACAGGAACAATCCGGAGAAGTTTGTCGAGGGCATATACCGTCTCGGACTTGCCGACGACCTGAAGATTCCGCTCGCAGGAGCGTCTCCGGCACGCATAAGAATGCCACGGAAGGAAGGACGGCAGTATGTGAACTGGAGCAAGACGGCGCTGCCGTGGATGAGCATAGGATACGAGACCCAGATACCGCCCATATCGACCCTGACTTTCTATAACGCCATAGCCAACGGCGGACGTATGATGAGGCCGCGCTTCGTGAAGGCGGTGGTGAAAGACGGAAAGGTGATAGCCGAATATCCGCCGCAGGTGATGAGAGAGAGGATATGCAAGCCGTCGACGCTCGGCAAGATACAGACCATACTGGAAAAGGTGGTGAGCCAGGGACTCGGAAAGAAGGCGGGCTCGCGCTCTTTCAAGGTGGCGGGAAAGACGGGGACTGCCCAGATATCGCAGGGAGCGGCAGGATATAAGAGCGGAACGGTGAACTATCTGCTCAGTTTCGCAGGATATTTCCCAGCCGACAACCCTCGCTACAGTTGTATAGTGTGCATACAGAAGTCGGGACTTCCGGCCTCCGGAGGCGGAATGAGCGGACTGGTGTTCCACAACATAGCTGAAGGCATAATGGCGCAGGACATCAAGCTGGATGTGCGGGACGCACGCGACTCCACCTCTGTGCTTGTGCCCGACGTGAAAAACGGCAACATCCTTGCCGCCGACTATGTGCTCAAGTATCTCGGTTTCAAGCCGAGGGCTGACTGGAGCGGTTCTTATGCCGACGGCAATCCCATATGGGGAAAAGCCGAAAAAGGCAAAGCCGGCGTAAGCCTTACACGCGAGAAGGTGGGCAACCTGCCGGGAATGCCCGACGTGAAGGGCATGGGCGCGCGCGATGCGGTGTACATCCTCGAAAGCCGGGGGCTGAAAGTGAGGCTCAAAGGACGCGGCAAGGTGGTGCAGCAGAGCATTCCCGCAGGTCATTCCACGCGCAAGGGCATGGTGTGCGAGCTCGTGCTGAGTTAGCGTATAGTGAAGAAAACGACAAAAACAATAATATATGGAACTGAGAAAACTTCTGAAAAACATAAAGCCTGTTGCCATAAAGGGTAACGAGGACATAGACGTGACAGGCGTGAACATCAACTCGCGCCTTATAGGCAAGGGCAACCTGTTCATCGCGATGAAGGGAACGCAGGTGGACGGACACCGGTTCATCGGCGGTGCCGTTGAAGCCGGAGCCGTCGCTGTGATGTGTGAGGAACTGCCGTCTGAGCTTGACAACGGTGTGACCTACGTGCAGGTGGAGTCCACGGAAGACGCCGCGGGCAAGGTGGCGACAGTGTTCTACGGCGAGCCTTCAAAAAAGCTGAAGCTCGTGGGAGTGACAGGGACGAACGGAAAGACCACCATCGCCACCTTATTATATAATATGTTCACAAAGCTGGGCTACAAGTGCGGACTGCTCTCTACGGTGTGCAACTATATCGTGGACGAGAAAGTTCCAGCCGACCACACCACGCCCGACCCGATAGAACTCAACGCCCTGCTGGCACGCATGGTGGAGGCAGGATGTGAGTATGCGTTCATGGAATGCAGCTCGCATGCCATCGCGCAGAAGCGCATAGGCGGTCTGCACTTCGCGGGAGGAGTGTTCACCAACCTCACGCGCGACCATCTGGACTACCACAAGACGTTCGAGAACTACCGCAATGCCAAGAAGGCGTTCTTCGACGGGCTTCCCAAGACGGCTTTCGCCATAACAAACGCCGACGACAAGAACGGAATGGTGATGGTGCAGAACACCAAGGCTGTGGTGAAGACATACTCCACGCGCTCCATGGCAGACTTCAAAGGCAGGCTGCTGGAGTGTCATTTCGAGGGTATGTATCTCGAGATAGACGGCAGGGAAGTGGGAGTACAGTTCATCGGGAAGTTCAATCTGAGCAACCTGCTCGCCGTTTACGGTGCGGCGGTGATGCTCGGACAGAAACCGGAGGACGTGCTGCTGGTGCTCAGCACACTGCACAGCGTGAACGGAAGGCTCGAACCCATACACTCGCCGGAGGGCTTTACGGCTATTGTGGACTATGCCCACACGCCCGATGCCCTTAAAAACGTGCTCGGCGCGATACATGAGGTGCTGGACGGACGAGGACATCTGATAACCGTATGCGGCGCCGGCGGCAACCGCGACAAGGGCAAACGCCCGCTCATGGCGCAAGAAGCCGTGGCTCAGAGCGACAAGGTTATCATCACAAGCGACAACCCGCGGTTTGAGGAACCGCAGGATATCATCAACGACATGCTTGCCGGACTGAACGCGCAACAGATGAAGAAGGTGATAAGCATAGCCGACAGGAGGGAGGCTATACGCACGGCTTGCATGATGGCAGGCAAGGGCGACGTGGTCCTTATAGCCGGAAAGGGACATGAGGACTATCAGGAGATAAAGGGCGTAAAGCATCATTTCGACGACCACGAGGTTGTGAGGGAGTTCATTGGGACGGAAGAGAAGAAATCCTGACAGACTCCTGTGCGTTGGGGAGATAATCAAAGTAAAAGCGAAAAAACAATAAAACGAAAAGCAAATGTTATATTATTTGTTCAGATTTCTGGAAGAATATGGCATTTCCGGAGCCCATCTCTGGGGATACATATCGTTCAGGTCGCTTCTGGCACTGATGCTGTCGCTTGTCATTTCGGCATGGTTCGGCGAGAGATTCATAAAATATCTGCGCTCGAAACAGATTACCGAGACGCAGCGCGCGGCTGATGTGGACCCGTTCGGAGTGCAGAAGATAGGCGTGCCGTCGATGGGAGGAGTGATAATAATAGTAGCCATTCTCGTGCCGGTGCTGCTGCTCGGCAGGCTGCGCAACATTTATCTCATTCTCATGATAGTGACAACGGTGTGGCTCGGACTGCTCGGCGGACTTGACGACTATATCAAGATATTCCGCCGTAACAAGGAAGGACTGAAGGGACGGTACAAGATTGTGGGGCAGGTGAGCATCGGACTGATTGTCGGACTGGTGCTGTGGATGTCGCCTGACGTGAAGATGAACGAGAATCTCGCCATCGAGAAACAGGGCAGCGAGATAGTGGTGAAGCACCGCACTGAAGCCCGCAAGTCGCTCAAGACCACCATACCGTTTGTGAAGGGACATAATCTGGACTACTCGCACATCATGGGTTTCTGCGGAAAATACAAGACCGCGGCGGGGTGGATACTCTTTGTCATCATGACGATATTTGTCGTCACGGCTGTGTCTAACGGCGCGAACCTTAACGACGGGATGGATGGCATGTGCGCGGGGAACTCTGCCATCATCGGTGTCACGATAGGAATACTCGCCTATGTGAGCAGTCATATGGAGTTCGCGAACTATCTTAACATAATGTATATCCCCGGTTCGCAAGAGCTTGTGGTCTTCATGTGTGCCTTTGTGGGCTCGCTCATCGGATTCCTATGGTATAACGCATATCCGGCACAGGTGTTCATGGGAGACACGGGGTCGCTCACCATCGGAGGCATAATAGCCGTATCGGCGATCATAATACATAAGGAGCTCATGCTGCCCATACTCTGCGGCATATTCTTTGTGGAGAGTCTGAGTGTCATTCTGCAGGTTTATTACTATAAGCTTGGAAAACGTCACGGGGTGAAACAGCGCATATTCAAGCGCACACCCATCCATGACAACTTCCGTACACAGCAGGAAATGCTCGACCCGGACTGCAAGTATCTCATGAAAAAGCCCAAAGGCGCCATTCATGAATCAAAGATAACCATACGCTTCTGGATTATATCGATAATCCTGGCGGCAATGACTATAATAACACTGAAAATAAGATAAAAACGCGGTTGACGTCTCAACCATCATGATATGAGTAGAATCGTAGTTCTGGGAGCCGGAGAGAGTGGAGCCGGCGCAGCCGTATTGGCGAAAAAAGAGGGGTTCGACGTGTTTGTAAGTGACATGTCCGCCATAAAGGACAAGTATAAGAAGATGCTCGACGACCATGGCATAGAATGGGAGGAAAAGCAGCATTCGGAGGACAGGATTCTGAATGCCGACGAGATAATAAAGAGTCCCGGCATACCCAAGGAGGCTCCTATGGTGAGAAAAGCCGTGGAGAAGGGCATCGGAATAATAAGTGAGATTGAGTTCGCAGGGCGTTACACGTCGTCGAAGATGGTGTGCATAACGGGCAGCAACGGCAAGACCACTACAACGTCTTTGATTTATCATATCTTCAAGACAGCCGGAATGGACGTGGGACTGGCAGGAAACATCGGCAACTCGCTTGCCTTGCAGGTGGCTGAGGATCCGCACGACTGCTACGTGATAGAGCTTAGCTCGTTCCAGCTGGACGACATGTACGACTTCCGTGCCAACATCGCCATATTGCTGAACATAACGCCCGATCATCTCGACCGTTATGACAATTGCATGCAGAATTATATTGACGCCAAGATGCGCATACTGCGCAACCAGACAGAAGACGACTGTTTCATATACTGGAACGACGATCCTGTGGTGACGAAGGAACTGCCCAAGTATGACGTCAAGGCTGCAAAATATGCTTTCTCCGAGACGAGGAACGACGCATGTGCCGCATTCATAGACAACGGGACATACGAGATAGTGAGTCCGGGGCATTTCGCCATGCCGCAGGAAGAGCTGTCGCTCAGAGGCAAACACAACATGTACAACTCCATGGCTGCCGGTATTGCCTCCATGGTAGCGGGAATCGACGGCGCGACACTGCGCAAGTGTCTGGGTGACTTCCCCGGAGTGGAGCACCGTTTGGAGAAGGTTGCAGTTGTAGACGGTGTGCAGTATATCAACGACTCAAAGGCAACCAACGTGGACGCATGCTGGTATGCGCTTGAAAGCATGACCGCTCCGACGGTTCTTATCATCGGTGGAAAGGACAAGGGCAATGACTACAACGAGATAAAGGACATGGTGTTGAGGAAGTGCAGGGCGTTGGTGTATCTCGGAGCGGACAACACCAAGCTTCACAAATTCTTCGACGGACTGGGTCTTCCGGTACGCGACACCGACAACATGAGTGATTGTGTGAAGGCGTGCCGTGAGCTGGCACATACCGGAGACACTGTCTTGCTGAGTCCGTGTTGCGCAAGTTTTGACCTGTTCAGGAACATGGAGGACCGCGGCGAGCAGTTCAAGGCTCTTGTACGGGCACTGTAGGCGGGCGTTATCGGATGGAAACAAACAAAAGAAATCGGCTATGAACAAGACTTTTGGAAACATATTCAAAGGCGACAAGGTGATATGGATGGTTTTCTTTTTCCTTTGTATCATCAGCATAATAGAGGTTTATTCTGCCTCTTCGCAGCTGACATACAAAGGCGGAAACTATGTCGCGCCTGTCCTGAAGCACATAAGCATTCTGCTGATGGGCATCTTCTTCATGGTGGTGACGCTTAATATAAAGTGCAAGTATTTCAGAATCGTCCTGCCGCTCATGCTCGGTCTGTCATTCGTGGCGCTCATAAGCGTCTATATAGTGGGGCAGATGACCAACGGAGCACACCGGTGGGTGACGGTGATGGGCATTCAGTTCCAGCCGTCTGAGATAGCCAAGGGCACACTTGTACTGGCTGTGTCGCAGATTCTGAGTGCGATGCAGACCGAGAAAGGAGCCGACAAGCAGGCTTTCAGATATATATTGACGGTATGCATGTTCTTCATTCCGCTCATCATGCTTGAGAATCTTTCCACGGCGGCATTGCTTTGTATAGTGGTTTTCATGATGATGCTCATAGGACGTGTGCCTGCTACACAGCTCGGGAAACTGCTCGGGATAACTACTCTTTTCATATCCGGTGTCTTCGCAATGGTCATGTTTTTCGGCACGGACAGGCAAAGGGAGAATTCCGTGTCCGACGTTGACACGACGCAGGTTGTCGCCGAAAACGATAAGGAGGAGTCTGTGGTGGAGAAGGTGTTCCACCGTTTCGACACGTGGAAAGCGCGTATCGATGATTTCATATACAACAAACCGCTTAAAGCGGAGGAGGTGGATCTTGACAAAGACGGGCAGTGGGCACATGCCAATATAGCGATAGCGTCATCCAACATTACCGGTAAGGGACCGGGAAACTCTGAGGAATGCGATTTCCTTTCGCAGGCGTTCTCTGATTTTATCTATGCCATCATAATAGAGGAAACGGGTATTTTCGGTGCGGTGTTCGTGGCGATGCTATACATTATATTATTGTTCAGGACAGGACGGATAGCCAACCGGTGTGAGAATAACTTCCCGGCGTTCCTCGCCATGGGGCTTGCGCTCCTGCTTGTGACGCAGGCTCTTTTCAACATGTGTGTTGCCGTGGGACTCGCTCCGGTGACTGGCCAGCCGCTTCCGCTTATAAGCAAGGGCGGTACTTCTACTATTATAAATTGTGTATACATAGGAGCCATCCTGAGCATCAGCCGTTCTGCAAAGCGCAGAGGGCAACAGGAAGAGAAACCGGAAGCAGCCGGTGCGATGGTGGATGATGTGATGCGGCGCGGAATAAAAACCGCGTGATGAATTCTATTATTGTGAGAAAATGATTAATTTTGTCATTTGAAAGAGGTGAATCAAAATGGACAGAGAGCAGAAAGAACTTAGAATAATAATAAGCGGAGGCGGAACAGGCGGACATATATTTCCGGCTGTGTCTATTGCCAACGCCATAAAGGCAAAGCGTCCGGATGCGAATATACTGTTTGTCGGTGCTTTGGGCAGGATGGAAATGCAGCGCGTGCCGGCGGCAGGATACGATATTAAAGGTTTGCCGATATGCGGTTTCGACCGCAAGAACATGTTGCGCAACGTCATTGTGCTCTATCGCATATGGAAAAGTCAGCGCATGGCGCGTAAGATAATAAAGGAGTTCAGACCTATGGCGGCTGTGGGTGTCGGCGGATATGCAAGCGGTCCGACATTAAACCAGTGTGCCTCAATGGGTATTCCGTGCCTCATTCAGGAACAGAACTCTTATGCCGGTGTCACAAACAAGCTTCTTGCGAAAAAGGCAAAGCGTATTTGTGTGGCTTATGAAGGCATGGACCGCTTCTTTCCGGCAGACAGGATAGTAATCACCGGCAACCCTGTCAGGCAGTCGCTTATAGAGAACAGCATGAGCCGGGAGGACGCTGTCAGGTCGTTCGGACTCGATCCTCAGAAGAAGACAATACTTCTTGTGGGAGGCAGTCTCGGCGCACGTACGGTGAACGAAAGCATCATGCAGCATCTTGACTTGGTGGAGAGCAGTGGCGTGCAGTTCATATGGCAGACCGGAAAGTATTATAACGCCGCCATTATGGAGCAGCTTGGCGCGCATAAAAAGATGCCTATGCTGAAGGTGACAGACTTCATCAGCGACATGGGTGCGGCTTACAAGGCTGCCGACCTGGTGATAAGCCGTGCGGGAGCAAGCTCCATCAGTGAGTTCTGCCTTATAGGAAAACCGGTCATCCTTGTACCTTCCCCCAATGTGGCGGAGGACCATCAGACAAAGAATGCGATGGCTCTTGTAAACAAAGATGCGGCTCTTTATGTGAAGGATGCCGACGCTCCGCATTCCTTGTTGGCATTGGCTGTCGACACGGTCAAGGATTCCGACCTCCTTTCAAGGCTGAGTGCGAACATCCGCAAACTCGGAAAGGAGAACTCGGCGGAAGTCATCGCTGATGAGGTGATAAGGCTTGCGGAAAGCTGAACACTGTCTTTTAACTTAAAAGAATATGGAACTTAAGGATATAAAATCTGTATATTTCATCGGAGCCGGAGGCATTGGCATGAGTGCCTTGGCACGTTACTTTATGCACAAGGGTGTTGTCGTGGCTGGCTATGACAAGACACCGTCCGCGCTTACAGCCCAACTTGAGAAGGAAGGCATGCTTCTTCATTATGAGGAAGATGTCGACTCAATACCTCAGGCGTGCCGCAATGCGGCGTCATGCCTTGTCGTTTATACTCCGGCAATACCTTCCACGCATAAAGAACTGGTGTTTTTCAGCGAGCATGGTTTTGAGATTGAAAAGCGCGCACAGGTCCTCGGCACACTTACAAGAACCCATAAGGGATTGTGTGTAGCCGGAACTCACGGCAAGACAACGACGTCTGCAATATGTGCGCACATCATGCATCAGAGCCATCTTGACAGTAACGCTTTCCTCGGAGGCATTCTGAAAAACTACGGAACAAACTATATTCTTTCACGCAACAGCGATTATGTAGTGATAGAGGCAGACGAGTTCGACCGCTCTTTCCATTGGCTGCGTCCATGGATAAGCGTCATCACTGCCACCGACCCTGACCATCTCGATATTTACGGAACCAAAGAGGCGTATCTCGAGAGTTTCAGACATTATACGACTCTTATACAGCAGGGCGGCGCCCTTATCATACATAAGGGTCTTGAGATGCGGCAACAGGTGCAGGAAGGTGTGAGAGTGTATGAATACAGCCTTGATTCCGGAGACTTTCATGCCGAGAATGTAAGAATCGGCAACGGAGAGATAACGTTCGATTTCGTATCTCCGATAGAGAATGTGAGTAATATCGGGCTTGGACAGCCCGTGCCGATAAATATTGAAAACAGTATAGCCGCAATGGCGATGGCGCAGCTTTGCGGATGCACGGCAGAGGAACTGAAGTACGGACTGAAGACCTATCGTGGTGTGGAAAGGCGTTTCGATTTCAAGATAAAGACCGACAAGCTTGTCTTCCTTTCCGATTACGCACATCATCCGAAGGAAATCTATCAGAGCGCGCGCAGCATACGGCAGTTGTATTCCGACCGTAAGATAACGGCGATATTCCAACCGCATCTTTACACACGTACCCGTGACTTCTACAAAGACTTTGCTGATGCGCTGAGCCAGCTTGATGAAGTGATACTCTGTGACATCTATCCGGCGCGCGAACAACCCATACCCGGAGTCACGAGCAAGCTTATCTACGACAACCTGAAGCCCGGAGTGGAAAAGAGCATGATACACAAGGAGGACGTGCTTGACCTTGTCAAAAGCCGTGACTTCGATGTGCTGGTTGTTCTCGGAGCCGGAGATCTGGACAATTACGTGCCGCAAATCACAAAGATACTTGAGTCCAAGTGAAGCTGAACTGGAAAAGAACATTCATCATTCTGACCGATGTAGTGCTTGGCATTTATATCGTTCTCGCTTTCACCGCGTTCAACAAGCCCGATGAAACGGCTAAGAAATGCACCCGTGTGAACATTTCAATAGCCGATGAGAGCAACAACGGCTTTATAACTGTCGCCGAAATAAAGAAGCGTCTTGTCGCCGGTGGCATTTATCCAAAGGGACAACCATTGCGCTATGTCGACGCCCGCAAGATAGAGGAACGCCTGAAGATGAGTCCGTTTGTGAAGACAGCCGAGTGCTACAAGACTCAGGACGGGCAGGTGTTCATCAACATCACGCAGCTGTTGCCGGTCATACGGATAAAGGCGGACAACGGTGATGATTATTATGTTGACGACAAGAACAGCGTCATGCCAAACTCATCGTACGTCAGCAACCTTATTATCGCAAGCGGAAGTATCACTCCCGGTTTTGCGACAAACTACATATCCCCTATGGGAAAGACGCTTATGGCGAACGATGTGTGGCGTAATCTCGTCGAACAGATACATGTTCTTCCTGGAGGCGGCGTCGAACTCGTCCCGCGCGTCGGCGACCATATCGTATACATCGGACGTCTTCCGGATTTTCAGAAAGGCGTAAGTCATGAGAAACTTATATCCGACTACGTCTCGAACAAGATGACACGGCTGGTCAAGTTCTACAAGTACGGACTCTCACATGCCGGTTGGAACAGGTACTCTTACGTCAATCTCGAGTTCGACAATCAGATAATCTGCAAGAAACGTCCGCACAGGACGGTAGTCTACAAACCCCATCCGGCACCTCAGACCGTTAATGCCCATCCTTCGGAAACAACCGTGAAGCCGGCTGCCGGACGGCAGGAGAGGACTCAGAAACAGCAACAAACCGAACACAAGAAAAAAACATTATAACGTATGGCAAATGAATTTATAGTAGCAATAGAGCTTGGATCATCCAAGATGACCGGCATGGCAGGAAGGAAAAACTCCGACGGTAGCATATCCGTTATTGCTGCCGTGAAGGAGGATGCCGCCTCTTGCATACGCAAAGGTGTCGTTTATAATATTGACAAAACAGCCCTATGCCTGACCAATATCATCAACAAGCTGAAGATGATTCTCAAGACGGAAGTGGCTCAGGTATATGTCGGAGTGGGAGGAAGGAGCATCCACAGCGTGCGTAATATAATACAGAAAGACCTGCCTTCAGACACCATTGTGTCGCAGGATCTTGTCAATGAGATAATGGACATCAACCGTGGAGTGACTTATCCCGACTATGAGATACTCGATGCCATAACGCTCGAATACAAGGTTGATTCCCAATACCAGATTGACCCCGTAGGCATACAGTCCTCACACATTGAGGGCAACTTCCTCAATATACTGTGGCGGAAGTCGTTCTACCGCAGTCTGAACAAATGCTTCGACAATGCCGGCATCGCGATAGCTGAAATGTATCTCTCGCCTCTTGCCATGGCTGACGCTGTGCTTACAGAGACCGAGAAACGCTCAGGGTGCATGCTCGTTGACATTGGAGCCGACACGACCACCGTATCTGTATACTATCGCGACATACTCCGTCACATTGCGGTCATTCCTCTCGGCAGCGGCAACATCACGAAAGACATCGAGTCGTTGCAGATGGATGAGGCTGAGGCGGAAAGGATGAAGCTTAAATACGGCAGCGCATACACCGACAACGCCGACATAGACAACACCCTGATGCTTCCTATCGACCCGGAGCGTTCTGTAGACAACCGCACCTTCGTCGAGATTGTCGAGGCGCGGGTCAAGGAAATAGTGGAAAACGTATGGGCGCAGGTGCCAAACGAATATTCCGACAAGCTTTTGGGAGGTATCATCCTCACAGGAGGAGGCTCCAATATGACCAACATCGACGTCGTCTTCAGGCAGACAACACACATCGAGAAAGTGCGTGTCGCCAAGTTCGTGCATGCAAGCATAACGCCTTCATCGCCCAAGACGGTCATACCGCACGACGGAACGATGAACACCATATGCGGACTTCTTCTTAAAGGAGACATGAACTGTGCAGGCGAGGCAATATCAGACGATATATTCGGAAGCGCGCAGCAGAATGCTCAAAGCAACAGTGCGCAGCGTCAGCCTTCCGCTCCCGGCGGTGGTGTCATCAACCGTAAGGAAGAAGAGGAGCGTCGCCGCAAGGAGGAGGAAGAACGCCGCCGCAAGGAGGAAGAGGAACGTAAGGCTCAGGAAGAGAAGGCTGAGCAGGAACGGCTCGAGCGCGAGGAGCAGAAGAAAAACTCGTCAACCAATAAGTTAAAGGAGTCAATGAAGAAGTTCTTCAAGTCGCTTGTGGCTCCTGAAGATCAGTAAACCGGATAAAACAAAATATTATGGATCACAATAATACAAGCTCCCCGATGGTGGATTTCGGACTCCCCACGAAGGAAAATACGATTATAAAGGTAATCGGTGTAGGCGGAGGCGGCGGCAATGCTGTCAATCATATGTACCGCCAGGGCATTCACGATGTGTCGTTTGTGCTCTGTAATACCGACAATCAGGCTCTTAACGACTCTCCCGTTCCGGTGCGTCTGCAGCTCGGCAAGGAGGGACTCGGAGCAGGCAACAAACCGGAAAAGGCACGCCAGGCAGCCGAAGAGAGCATAGAGAGCGTGAAGAACATGCTCAGCGACGGCACCAAGATGGTGTTCATCACTGCCGGTATGGGCGGTGGAACAGGCACCGGCGCCGCTCCGGTGATAGCGCGTATATCAAAAGAACTCGGCATCCTCACTGTCGGAATCGTAACCATCCCGTTCCGTTTCGAGGGTGCGCGCAAGATAGACCAGGCTCTTGACGGAGTGGAGGAAATGGCAAAGCATGTCGACGCGCTGCTCGTCATCAACAACGAAAGGCTGCGCGAAATCTATCCCGAACTGCCTGTGCTCGAGGCGTTCGGCAAGGCTGACGACACGTTGAGCGTAGCGGCGCGCAGCATTGCCGAGATAATCACCAACCACGGACTGATAAACCTCGACTTCAACGACGTTAAGACTGTCCTTAAAGACGGCGGAGTGGCAATCATGAGTATGGGTTACGGTGAAGGCGAAGGACGTGTGCGCAAAGCCATTCAGGACGCCCTCAACTCGCCATTGCTCAACGACAACGATGTGTTCAACTCAAAGAAGATACTTCTAAGCATAAATTTCTGCAACGAGAACGGCGACAACTCCGGTCTTATGATGGAGGAGATGAATGATGTCAACGACTTCATGGAGCGTTTCGGCAGCGATTTTGAGATAAAGTGGGGTGTGGGCATAGACGCCGAACTGGGCAAAAAGGTGAAGGTGACCATTCTTGCAACCGGATTCGGAATAGAGAATGTGGACGGCATGAACAAACATCTGAAGAAACACACTCAGGAAGAAGTGGACCGCCTCGCACGTGAGGAAGACAACAAAATCGCGCTTGCCAACCGGCGCGACCGCTATTACGGACGTGACGGAGGCAACATGCAGAACAAGCGCAGACCACATATCTTCCTCTTCTCACCGGAGAGTCTCGACAACGAGGACATCATCCTTGCCGTCGAGAACACGCCTACATACAAGCGCACCCGCCAGAAGCTCGACGAGATACGCCAGCTTTTGGTGGCAAAGGCTCCCGTGCGCGACGAGAAGGACAGCGGCGAACCCATACAGGGATTGATAAGTTTTACTTAAAAACAACATATTATGACACTTTTCGATAAAGTAAGCGAAGACATAAAAGAGGCTATGAAAGCCCGCGACAAGGTGCGTCTTGAGACGCTGCGCAACATAAAGAAGGTATTCCTCGAGGCAAAGACAGCTCCGGGAGCCAACGACACTCTCGAGGACGCCGATGCGTTCAAGATACTCCAGAAGCTTGCCAAGCAGGGACGGGAGTCAGCCCGCACTTATACAGACAACGGCCGTCAGGATCTTGCCGACGCCGAACTCGCGCAGGCGGCAGTCATAGAGGAGTATCTGCCGAAGCAGCTCGGCGAGGACGAGATAGAGGCTGAGGTGAGGAAAGTCATCGCCGATACCGGTGCCCAGAGCATGAAAGACATGGGCAAGGTCATGGGCATTGTCTCTAAGCAGCTTGCCGGACGCGCTGACGGCAGAGCCATCTCGGCTGTGGTGAAGCGTCTGCTCGCCTGATTGTCTTACGCAACAGAATGCAAGCTCCGGTCGCTGTCACGCGGTGCCGGAGCTTTTCTTTGTCTCACATACCGTCAGGCTTGTCTTTTATCATATACTTTACGGATATATTTGCATTATAATCCTAAAAAGGCATACTGTGCCTGTGATATTCAGAATTATTTTCCTTATTTTTGCATTATCATAACTGTCGCCGTGTGCATCATGCCTTTTTGCATGCCTTTATTCACATCCCGACGACACTCTGACCCAAAAAACGACATTATGAAAATACAGATTATAAACGGTCCCAACCTCAATCTGCTCGGCAGACGCGAGCCCGGCATATACGGCAACCGCGCGTTCGAGGACTGGCTACAGACGCTCCGCGCGGCTTATCCCGATGTGGAGTTCGGCTATTTTCAGAGCAACATAGAGGGCGAGCTCATCGACATGATGCAGCAGACAGGCTTCTCCTGCGACGGCATAGTGCTCAACGCCGGAGCCTACACCCACACAAGCATAGCCCTGCAGGACTGCATACGCTCGCTCGACGCACCCGTCATCGAGGTGCATATATCCAATGTCCACAAGCGGGAGGAGTTCCGTCACCGTTCCATGATTTCGTGCGCGTGTGCCGGAGTCATCTGCGGCTTCGGTCTCGACTCCTACCGTCTTGCAGTGGAAGCGTTGATAGGCATCGCCCGTCAGAAAGGAACATAGGCTCGGAATGGCTTTTATGCAGATATCAGACAATAAGGAAATGGACACCACACTCGAATCATACATACTCAGCCACATCGACCCGGAGGGCGACTACCTGCACCGTCTCTACCGTGCCACCAACATCCACACCATCCACGGACGCATGGCGAGCGGACATCTGCAGGGGCGTCTGCTCAAGATGCTTGTCACAATGATACGTCCGCGCAACATTCTTGAGGTGGGCACGTTCAGCGGCTACAGTGCCATCTGCATGGCGGAGGGACTTGAGGAAGGCGGCAAGGTTTGGACGTTCGAGATAAACGACGAACAGGAAGACTTCACCCGCCCGTGGATAGAAGGCTCGCCCGTGGCAGACAAGATAAAGTTCATCATCGGCGATGCCATAACCATGGCTCCCCGTCTGGACATTGTGTTCGACATGGCGTTTGTCGACGGCGACAAGCGCACGTACGTCGAGACCTACGAGATGACGATGTCTGTACTGCGACGGGGCGGATACATCATCGCCGACAACACTCTCTGGGACGGTCATGTGACCGACCACGCCTACGACCGCGACAGTCAGACGGCAGGCATACGCCGTTTCAACGACCATGTCGCAGCCGACCCGCGTGTGGAGAAGGTGATACTTCCGTTGCGCGACGGACTTACCATAATAAGGAAAATAAGCGAATAACAGAAACCATACTATTATATCATTATGAAGAAAACCATTACCAAGACTGCAATCATGCTGTCGCTGCTCGTTGCCGGAGCCGCCGACCTCTACGCACAGTCGGCAATCTACGCATGCGGACACATACGACGCACACGCGAGACAGCAATAACCAATCTGAAGAACTCGGGCTACACCACGGCAATCCTCTTCAATGTGAACGTCGAGAAAGACGGTTCGCTCACTACAGACTTCAGTTGGGACACACAGACTGCCGCCGAGGCGGGAGGCATAATATGCCAGAACGGCGAGTATGTGTTCGACAGATACCAGCCCCACTATGTGGACGACATCAAGTCGCTCGTCACACAACCCACCACCATAAGCCGTCTGGAGATATGCATCGGAGGCTGGGGCAACGGCTCATACGGCAACATCCGCGACTTCATCAACCGTTACGGGACGGGCGAGGAGACCGTGCTCTACAGGAACTTCAAGGCTCTGAAGGAAATGATACCGGAGATTGAGGCTGTGAACAACGACCAGGAGCAGGACTACGACGTCGAGACTGCCGTGAAGTTCCACCGCATGCTCGCCGATATAGGATACAAGACAACTGTCGCTCCCTACATGAACAGAAGCTACTGGCAGGTGCTTGTCAGACGCCTTAACGAAGTGCCGGGCACCTGCGACCTCGTTTATTTGCAGACATACGGCGGCGGTGCGGGCAACGATCCGTCCGAGTGGAAGGTTTTCGGAGACATTCCCATGTACATAGGTTACGACTGTGAGGCAAGCGGAAACCTCTCCGAGATGGAGAGCCGCTTCAAGAACTGGCGCGACGCGGACGGTGTTCAGGGCGGATTCCTGTGGAACTACAACAGCGAGGCGCGCAATGTCAATGAGTGGGCGACGGCAATCAACCGCATATTCCCCACAAAGACGCTAGACAAGGCTGCCGCGCGCTTCTATCAGGACATTAACTACGGAGGATACTGGGTGACGCTGCCGGAAGGCTCTTTCAGCCGGACGGAGATGGCACTCTACGGCATACGCGCCAACGACATCACTTCCTTCAGACTCCAGCCGGGCTATAAGGTGACGATGTATTCGGGCGACAACTTCGACGGTGCGTCAGTCACGTTCACCGAAAGCAGCTCATGGATAGGTACTGAGTGGAACGACCGTGTGTGCTCCATGAAGATAGAGTCTGTCGGCACAGGCATCAGCGGTGCGGACGCAGACGCTTCCGATGGACTCGCGGCAAGCCTTGGCGCTGACGGTACCGTCGTGATTGTCAGCGGAGCCGCAGCCGGCAAGGTGGAACTGTACAGTGTGGCAGGCGACAAGGTGTGTGAGACTGCGGTGTCGGCTGACGGCAGTGCGGAGCTGTCAGTGGCGTCGCTTCCGGCTGGATTGTATGTGGTGAAGGCTGCCAACGGTTCGGCAAAGGTGTTGAAACGCTGACAGTCTGCGTCGGCATAAGCACTTTTTCCGGAGCCTGCGCACAGGTGTCTCCGGGCGTGAAAGCCCCATGCCCTGAGTCACGTCAAGGCTGCGGACACATGGCAAGCCACTGCTTGCGCTCTCTTTCGTCCATACGCTCTATGGCGTAGCGCAGCGTGGTGCGGCTCATTCCGTCATAATTCTGTTTCAGAAAAGCGCGCAGCATGTTCATGTCGCGCTTTCCCATTTCCCTGAGCATCCACCCCACGGCTTTGTGCATAAGGTCGTGGGGATGTTTTTTCAGTCTCTCCGCATAGCGCAGCACATATCTGAAGTCGCTCCTGCGTGTCGGTTCGATGGTCGACACCATCGCTATGCGCTGTTCCCACATGCACGTGCTGTCGGCAAGACGGTCCATTACGGTGGTCTTCTCCTCCTCTGTCGACAGTGACGGCGTGACGAGCCAGAGCCCCGTTATCTTTCCTGCGGAGAGGTCCACAAGGTCCCAGTTGTTTGCCTGACGTGCGTGTCTGAGATAAAACCTCACAATTCTCTCGCGCTCCTTCATGCCTGCCGGTTTGTCTGTCATGCCGCGCAGAGTCAGCCGTCTCATCTGTTCGGCAAGTATGAGCAGCCCGCACAGCCTTATCTCATGCCACGGTGAGTATATCAGTTTCTCCGTTTCCTCCATCTCCATGTCTGCCGCCTCGGCAACCACACTCCGCGTCTGCGGCACCCGTATGCCCAGAAAGTCGTCGCCCTCGCCATACTCTCCCGGGGCGGTCTTGAAGAATCTCATCAGCGTCTCGCGCTGTCTTTCGTCTGCCATAGCCTTCATGCGTGCCGTCACTTCGGCTGCAGTGTCTATTGTCGTTATTCGCATTGTTCTTACGGTTTTGTCTAACCACGGACCGGTCCGGGTTAAAATAAAAAGTTGCAGCGTTTCTCCTATGATGTCATAACGCTGCAACGTGATATCATTGTCTCATGTCATTCCTACCAGTTGGAGTCTGCTCCGCCTCCTCCCGAGTCACCCCCACCGAAGTCACCGCCTGAGAATCCGCCTCCTCCGAAGCCTCCTCCGCGTCCGCGCCCGAGCAGCGAGCCGAGGAGAATGCCGTTGAGAAGTGCCCCCGTACTGTCTCCGCCGTCGTCGTCAAGACGTGTGTGCCTCACGGTGATATGCCCGCATTTGTCGCACACAAATACGTCCTTTCTCACCCGTCCGCCGTCCTCTGCCCTGAAGATGTCGCTCGACATCTTGCGCAGCCCAGCCTTGCCGCAGCGCGGACATCTGCGTGTGCGGCGGTTGATTATTCCGGGCATGATTATCACGAAGATTATGGCGATAATCAGAAAAATCACCCCTCCTACTGGAAAACCATCGTCCGAGGGTGCGTCAGGCTTCATGCTGTCCTTCAGTCTTGCGTACACGGCTTTCGCGCCTGCCGTCATGCCCGTGTCCCAGTCGCCTTTCCTGAAAGCCGGAATCATGTGGCGTGTCTGTATGCGCTTGCATGCCGCGTCGGGCAACACGCCCTCCAGACCATATCCTGTGGTGAAACGTATGCTGTGACGGTCGGCAACGAAGAGTATCAGAAGACCGTTGTCGCTCTTCTTCTTGCCCACGCCCCAGTGGCGGAACAGGCGGTGTGAGAAGTCGAACGCATTGTCCTCGCCTATCGACGGCAGCATCACCACGCACGCCTCTATGCCTGTCTCGTTCTCCAGACGGCTGAATAAGGCGTTGATGGTGTCGCGTGCGGCAGGCGACAGAATGCCCTCGGGGTCGCTCACGTGCAGCCGCGTGTCGGTCAGTCTGACGTTGGGCACATCCTCAACCTTGTATGCACGCACGCTGTCCTGTGCCGCCGATGGCGTCACCCACGCCATGATGCATGCCATTAATATAAATATGTGCCTCATTGCCTGCATTGTCAGAATTTCACTTCAGGTGCTTTCTCCGAGCCTTCCTCAGCCTCGAAGTAACTCTTCTTGTCAAATCCGAAGAGTCCGGCGAGAATGTTTTTCGGGAAGCGGCGTATCGCCACGTTGTATTCCTTCGCCGAGTTGTTGAAGTCGCGGCGTGCCACTGTGATGCGGTTCTCCGTGCCTTCGAGCTGTTCCTGCAGGTTGATGAAGTTCTCGTTTGCCTTCAGCTGCGGATAGTTCTCAGCCACCATGAGCAGACGTCCGAGTGCCGCCGAGATGTTGCCCTGCGCCTTCTGATACTGGGCGAGCTTCTCCGGAGTGAGGTTGTCGGCGTCGAGCTTCATCTGTGTAGCCTCGCTCCGCGCCTTCACCACGTTCTCGAGCGTGCTGCTCTCGTGCGCTGCGTAGCCCTTGACCGTGTTCACCAGATTTGGAATGAGGTCGGCTCGGCGCTGGTACTGAGTCTCCACGTTTGCCCAGTTGCCGTTCACCTTCTCGTCCATAGACACAAGTCCGTTGTATCCTGTCACACACCACACAACCAGAAGCAGCACCACTGCTCCTGCGATAATCCATCCTAAATGTTTCTTGAAGTTCATAATTATTTTTTTGTTTGTTGGTTTTGCTTTATTACTGATATATTTTTTGTTTGAAAAAATACCGCCTTCCGGTGCGTCATTTAATTGTTGGGCTTGGTCCGTGACGCGGGTTGTCTGGAACAAAGACAGTGCAAGTCGAATGCAGAAGCATGTCAGCAAAACGGAGTTTTGGCAGACATGGTACTGCTGAGACGTAGCCTGTCTTCTACAAAGACAGTGCAAGTCGAGTGGAAAGAGAGCTTGCTCTTACTTTCCCGAGTGCCGCCTGTCTTCTACAAAGATACGTATATTATACTGTTACATCCTAAGCATGACACATCTTTTTAGTTTTTTTAGTAACAAAATTCGTGCCGTCTGTTATAATCTGACACGCCATTCCGCATGAGCCGCAATGCCATCCTGTCCCTTTATAACCGCCATCCCCCAAAAGTAGAGACGCAAGATTTTGCGTCTCCCGAGGAGGAATATGCAAGGAGGATGGCGGGGATATGCTGGTGATATGTGTGTCTTTTGCTTGTGAGACGCAAAATTTTGCGTCTCTACTTGGTTAGTGTACCGATCTTGTCTGTCGACAACAGTCATGTAATCGCGATGGCGTCAGCCTGTAGAGACGCAAGATTTTGCGTCTCCCGGGGAAGAATATACAAGTAGGAATGGCGGGAATATGCTGGCAATACCTGCGTTCCTTGCTTGTGAGACGCAAGATTTTGCGTCTCTACTTGGTTAGTGTGGCAATGTTGTATGCACGCTGCGACGTTCCGGAGGATGCCCGGAACGAACATGTATTACGTACCATTACCTCGGAATATTCATCCAACGTCAACTCCGCATGTACGTGTTATTTGCATGCGGACGTCTCTCTGACCGCAAATACGCGAGTATTCGGTGATTTTGCTAATGCTTTGTCTGTCAGCCTTTTATATTATATGCCATCGAAAAACAGGCTCCGTCACATTGCCAAACGGGCTTTTCCGCATTGTCAAACGGGCTTTTCGGGATGACGGAAAGGCATCTTTCGCGGTGCGGAACACACTTTCCTGCAACGTGGAACAGCCTTTTCCGCGCTGTGCATACGGCTGAACCGCAGTGCGGAGTGTACGGAATGTCGCCATAAAAGGCATTATCGCGCCTTTCGGACGAGTCTCCGGTGTACTGCCGTTTCTCTTTCGCTGATTTGTTTTGTCTTGATTTTTTACTTCCGGTTTTGTACAATCGGGCAAAACCGCAGGCGTGTATGGCTCTCACACCTTGGTACTCCCACCGGGAATCGAACCCGGATCAAAGGTTTAGGAAACCTCCGTTCTATCCATTTAACTATGGGAGCCGCTTTTCAGGATGCAAAGTTACAATTTTTTCGGGGAATAACATTAAAATTACACAGACATTCTTTCGTAAGATATTTTTTTATGTTAAAGAATTAAACCTCCGCGTGCCTGTTACGTCAAAAAGACCGTTATGAAGCGAATTTTATTCTTTTTATTGCTGTGTATGAGTGTGAGCACTCTATCGGCACAGGAATTTGTTAAGGGAAAAGTGTTGGATAAGCAGAATTCCGAACCGCTCGGATTCGTCAACGTAAGGATAACGCAGAAGACTTCCGGAGCATTTGTGGGAGGCGGGATGACCGATTCCGAAGGCAACTTCACGGTGAAGAACCTGAAGAACGGAGCCTATGTGCTTACTCTCACGTTCGTGGGATACAAGGAAGAGACGCGCGACTTCGAGCTTACGGCAGACTCACCCAAGAAAACATTCACACGCATATATATGTCGGAAAACAGAAACGAGCTTGCCGGAGTGACCATCACGGGGCAGAAATCCACAATGAAGCTGGAGGTGGACCGTAAGTCGTTCGACGTCACGCAGCTCATTTCAAACAGCGGAGAGGCGGCAAGCGACGTGCTCGACAACATTCCTTCGGTGGAAGTGGACAACGACGGCAACGTGTCGCTCAGAGGAAACAGCAGCGTGGAGGTGTGGATAAACGGCAAGTCGAGCGGCTTGACGTCGGACAACCGGGCGCAGATTCTGCAGCAGCTTCCGGCTGAGAGCATAGAGAAGATAGAGGTGATAGACAATCCGTCGGCGAAGTTCTCGGCTGAGGGATCGGCTGGCATAATAAACATTGTGCTCAAGAAGAACCGCAAGGCGGGCTATTACGGCTCGCTGCAGGCGGGCGGAGGCACGCGCGGAGGAGCAAACACGAGCTTCAATATAAACTATAACAGCTCCAAACTTGACGCATACGCCAACATCGGCTACCGTCACCGTTCCAACGACGGACGCTCGGAGAGCGACCAGGTGTTCACCAACACGGGCGAGTACCAGCGTTACCGGGGCACGAGCAAGAACATGGGCAACAACCTGTTCACACGCGCAGGCATCACGTGGCACGCCACAGACAAGGACGACATCTCGTTCAACGGAATGATGATGTTCGGCGGCGGAAAGAACAGAAGCGACATACCGTACCGCTACGGAACCGTGGGCGACGGGTCGGACTCGCGGATGATGCTCAGAAGAACGCGCAGCAAGGACGACATGAGGATGTTCTACGGAGAACTGAACTACCGCCACAACTTCTCTGACAAGCATTTCATAGACTTCACCATAGACGCCAACAAGTGGAAAAGAGACAACGACAACTTCTATCAGGACTCCACCGTGTACTACAGCGAGGAACGTCCCACGGAGTATGATTACCAGTACCGCCCTATGTACATGAACAACAACCGCTGGGAAATGAAGCTCGACTACGAGAATCAGATAAACGACCGCATGAAGGTGGAGGCTGGATATCAGGGCAACTTCTCGCATGAGAACAGTCCGCAGGAGTCGTTCATCGACGACACAAGCTGGGACGGAGCCAACAGTGTGGAGGATAAGGACTACTTCAACAGGTTCATCTACGACATGGACCTGCACGCGCTGTATGCCACGTTCAGCTATAAGCTGGGCAAGCTGGGCGTGATGGGAGGTCTGAGAGGCGAGTACTGGAAGGTGAACACCGAAAGCTACACGTGGGAACAGGAGCACGACGCATCCAAGCGCGACCCCGCGTTCAAGAAGGACTACTTCCAGTTGTTCCCCAGCCTGTTCCTCTCTTATCAGCTCACGGAGACGCAGCAGCTCCAGCTTAACTACACGCGGAGGCTCCGCCGTCCGTGGGGCGGACAGCTCAACTCGTTCCGCGACACGCGCGACGCTACCATGGTGTCGTTCGGAAACCCCGAACTTACTCCTGAGTTCAGCAACTCTTTCTCGCTGAACTATCTCAAGACATGGAACGACCATTCGCTTCTCGTGAGCGCATACTACCGCCCCACGAGCGACGTTATACAGCGCATAAACTATCAGAGCTCCACCGACGGACTGATGTATTCCACGAGTGTGAACGTGGCGAAGAGTCTCAGCTCGGGTCTCGAGGTGGTGCTGAAGAACAAACTGTTCCGCATTCTCGACCTCACAACGACCGCCAACGCCTATTATTACAAGCTCAACGGATTCAGCTACGACATAGACGGGCAGACCGTTACGGGCAAGGGCAACGACAACTTCACGTGGAACGCGCGCATGACGGCAAGCCTCATCCTGCCGTACGACATATCGGTGCAGGCTACCGGACGCTATAACGCGCGTCAGGTGATAACGCAGGGACACCGCAAAGCCAACTACAGCGTTGACCTCGGAGCACGTAAGAACTTCTTCAACAAGGCTCTCACCGTGGCTGTAAACTGCCGCGACCTGCTCAACTCACGCAAATGGGTGAACTACACCGAGAGCGACACGTTCACAAGATATCAGATGAACAAGCGCGGAGGACGCAATGTCAATCTCACGGTGACATGGAACTTCGGCAACATGAAGGCTAAGAAGAAGCCTCAGAAGGAGAGCGGCATGCCAGATTACGGAGGCCAGCAGTACGGCGGTGAGGGCGGTGAAATGTGATGGAGGGCTTAACCCGAACCTGTTTTTAGACTTCATCAGAGTTTCGTACTGCTGTCATACAGATTGTTTTCCGGTTATGTCGAAGATGTAGCGGGCTACATCGAGCGGAAGCGGGAAGCAATATGGTGGCAGCAGTGCGTAAGAGTGATGAAGAGCGTAATATTAAATGAAATAAAAATACAGGCGGTCTAAAGACCGATTCGGGTTTAATTCGCTTTATACGTTATATATGAAAAAGCCACCGGCACGCGCGAGTGTTCCGGTGGCTTTGCTTTTTCTGTGTGACGTCAGCGTCTTTTCGGTTTCTTGTTCAGGTCGAGAATGCGCACGTTCCGGAACATTATGCCCGGTCCGTGACCGCAGAAGCTGATGTAGCCTTCCTTGTTGAAGAGTCCCGGATGGTTCTTGTGGTCTACGGTGTAGGGGTTGTGCCCGCTGCCGTCTGGCGACACGTTGTGTCCTTTGCAGGCTTTGCGTATGTCGCCGTCGAGTATCACCTTGCCGTTCACCGTCACCTTCACGCGGTCGCCTTTTACACGTATCTCTTCAGAATACCATGTCCCCGGCTTGTCAAACTTGAAATGCTCCGGAACGATTATGCCGTATACCGCGCCGTGCTGCTGGTAGGGCTGCAAGCCGTTGTATATCGGGTCGTCGTGGTCGAGAATCTGTATCTCCATGCCGTCGTATGCCGCGTCTGTCCCGATGTTTGTCCTTACGCCCACTCCGTTGTTCACTCCCGGGCGGTCGAAACGGAAGTCGAAGCGCAGCACAAAGTCGCTGTACTTCTTCTTGGTGTACAGATTGCCGCTTCCGCCGTAGTCTGCCGTGACGTAGATGTTGCCGTCCTTCGGCACGTAGTTGGTGGTGTTGCCCTGCCATTTGTCGAGCGAGCGTCCGTCGAACAGCACCTCATATCCCTCCTCACGCTCTTCGGCGGGCAGTATGAACACTGGGGTGTCCGGCAGTTTGCGTATGCGCGTGTATCTCACAATGAGCGAGTCGTTGCCCGCCTGGAAACCTATGCCTCCGGCGTTGTTGAGGCTTTTGCCTTCCTTAGGGTTTGTAAGGACGGCGTTGGTTATGAGATCCTTGCCGTTGACACTTACATATACGCGGTCGTCAACGACCTTTATGTCGACTGAGTTCCATTCTCCCACGTCGCTGTAAGGGTGCCACTGCTGGCTCTCACCGTAGAGTCTCACTCCCTTTTCCCTGTCGAACGTAAGCACGGACATGTCGCGCAGGCTCACCTCAAGGTCGTCGCCGCTCTTCCAGTCGAAGCTAAGGTTGAAGTTCTCGAACTTCTCTTTCATCTTCCAGTAGCCCCTGCGGTTCATCTTTGTCCTGCCTGTAGACAGCGAATATCCTCTCGGTGAGCGTTTGGCGAGCAAGCCTTTAATCTGGTCGACGGCATAGAGCGCGTCGTGGTTCTCCACCTGCCGTACGTATGTGGCTATGCTCTGCTCGAGCATTTCCTTCACGTGTCTGCCTCCGTTGAGGTCGTCGTGTGAGGCGACTATGTCCTTTATGCACTCCGCCGCCACGTTGGCATATTCGTCGGAGTCGTAATACCGCCTCATGTATCCGAGTGCCTGAAGGGTCTGTGTGTTGCCTATGGCTTTGAGGAAACGGTTGCCGAGCGACTCTGACGCGCCGCTCTCCATTCCTGCGACGAGCATGAGATAACGCTCGACGGGTGTCGCCTCTACCGTGGAAGCGAGGTCGAGATAGCGTGACAGTATCTTGTCGCGCGCCTCACCCTGACGCTTGTCCTTTGCCATGTCGAGCATTATGGGCAGCATCTTTACGTTTCTCACCTCGAGCAGGGCAGCCTGCGCCTCTTTCGTTCCGGCTTTCCGGAGAATATCTATCGCCTCGGCGGAGTTCGTGTTTGCCAGTATGCGGTAGTAAAGCCCGGGCTTTGCAGACGCCTCCATCGCCTTCTTCGTCGTCTCGAACGCCTTTTCCGGAGCAGTCCTGCTGTTTGTCCTGATTATCGCGTCCTGCAGTCTTGCGGCATCACCGGCACCGGCTTTGTCGAGCAATGCGTACATCCGGCTGAGCTCGTCAGTGCCAGCCACGTTGCCGAGAGCGTCGTATGCGGCGGAGCTTATCTCCTTGTCGGGTGATGAGGTGAGCGCGATCACCTTGTCGAAAGCGTTGCGCATGGCTTTTGCAGAGACAATCTGCAGCACGTCTTTCACCACATTGCCGTCGTCGGAGTTGAGTGCCTGCACCATGGCTTCCCTCATGTCGCCGTTGAAGTAAAGCAGAGCAGCCTTCGCCTCCTCGGATTCAGGTGTGCCGAGAAAGGCGGTGAGAGCCTCGAGCGACTGCTCTCCACCGAGCCGGGCGGCGGCTTTCATCGCCTCTGAACGCAGTGTCCCGCTGCTTTTCTTCAGTGTCCTGAGCACCACGTCCGTATAGTTCACGGCATTGCTTTCGCCTATCAGGCGCACCACGTCGGTCTGTGCGTCATAAGGAAGACGTGCCATCGCCCTTGCCATAGCGTCGAAAGCGGTGGGTCCGCAGTATTCCGGTCCGTATTCAAGAGCCGTGTTGCGGTATGCGGCATCGCTGTCGCGCAGTGCCTTTATGAATGTTTTTATGCCGTCGGTACCTTCGGCTCTGAGTGCCAGACGCAGTCCGGCGCATCTTATGGCGGATGTCTCTGATTTCATGAGGCGTCTTGCCTCTTTGCCCACAACGGCTTTGTCGTCATCGCAGATACGCTCGAGCATCTTGATGTATGCGTCTGTCGAGCGTGTGCCTTCGGGTTTGTAGCCTGCCGACTGAGCCGCTTCCGCAAGGATGTGAAGCATGTCTGCCGGAGCGACGGCGGCAATGGCGTCGTATATCGCAGCCTTTGTGGCGTCGTCGGCACCGTCTGTCCATGACGCGAGAAGGTCGCTGCATTCTGTCAGTTGGCACGATTTTATGAGTTTTGCGAGCACGGCGCGCTCCGCGTCAGACGTCCTTACAAAACCCGCGATGGCTCCGCCGGAGTCCTTCATGCCGCTTATGGCGGCGACGGCGGCGTCTTCCAGCTCTTTGTCATTGGCAATGGCGATGAGGTCGGGCAGGTCGGCTGGCGTGGCGCAGAGTGCGAGCGACTCGATGAGAAAGCGTTTCTTGCGCACGTCACCGCTTCTTCCTATGGCAAGCTTCAGCCCTTTCCGCACCTCGTCCCGGTGTCTGCCGCCTTCCGGAGTCATCACGTAGCTTGCCAGACCTTGCAGCGCGTACTCTCCGGCTGAGGCTTTCCCGTCGCCGTAGTTCATCGTCGAGGCAATCTGCAATATGCCCGCGCTTCCCGTGGAAGCCATCTCTCCCATGAGCAGGGAATACGATTTGCTGTCCTTGGCAGGCATCTGAGCCAGGGCGTCGGCTATGACAGTCTCCGGCGTTCTGTTCCTGCTGTCGGTCTGTGCGAGGCTTTGCGCCTGTGTAAAGAATACTGCCACAATCAGGATAATCAGGTATTTCTTCATCTTTCTTTTTGTTGTATAAAGTACAGTTACATTATGGTTTTGAGTTGTAAAGCATTTTTTCATAACATGACATCACATGTGCCATTGGCCGCGCATGGGCTGGTCGATGAGCGCGTTTGCCTCGTCGTCGCCGACAAACAGCTGGGTCTTCGGGTCGAAATGAAGCACCTGACGGTTCAGTCTCAGTGCCACCGCACCGATGTTCACGAGCGTGCAGCTGCGATGACCGTTCTCCTCGTTCAGCGCGAACTTCTTTCTTGTGCGCAGACATTCGTAGAAATCGGTGTTCTGCGGCACCGGATCGGGATATTCGGCGAGCCTGTTCATTATGTCGGGGATGGTGCATTCGAATCCTTTATACACCTTTCCGCGCGGTCCCTCGATGTATGCTGTCTTCCCTCCGCTCTCATATCCTTCGCCCTCGAGCACTATCTGGCAGCCGTCATCATATGTGTATGTTATCCTGCGCCATATCCCCACGGCGTCGGGATGCTGCTGGGCGGCGTCTGTCTCCACCTTTACGGGCGACGTGTTGTCCTTTCCCAGTATGTACTGCACGGGGTCGAGATAGTGTTGTCCCATGTCGGTGAGCCCGCCGCCGTCGTAGTCCCAGTATCCTCGGAAGGTCTGGTGGGTGCGGTGTACGTTGTATGGCTTGAACGGAGCCGGACCGAGCCAGAAGTCGTAGTCGAGCTCCCTGGGCACCGGTTGAGTCTCAAGATTCTCCCTGCCTGTCCAGAAGAACTTCCACGCGAAGCCCGTCGTGCCCGACACCACCACCTTCAGGGGCCACCCGAGGAGCCCGCTGTCGACGAGCTTCTTGAGCGGCATGACAGGCGTTCCGAGCCCGTAGAAGGTGTCGGTGAACCTGAACCACGTGTTCAGACGGAATATCCTGTTATACCGTCTCACCGCTTCCACAACGCGTTTGCCCTCTCCTATGGTGCGTGTCATGGGCTTTTCGCACCATATATCCTTGCCTGCCTTGGCTGCCTCGACAGCCATGATGGCGTGCCAGTGGGGCGGGGTGGCGATGTGCACCACATCCACGTCGGGATTGGAAATGAGGTCTCTGAAGTCGTGGTAAGCCCTCACGTCCTCCCTGAACCGGCTTTTCGCCATGCCGACAGCGTCCGAGAGATGCTTGCTGTCCACGTCGCAGAGCGCGATGAGACGGCATTGCCTGTCGCTTGTGAAATGATAGGAAGAGCGTCCTATGCCTCCCGTTCCGATGATGGCTTTTGTGAGCTGGTCGCTCGGAGCTATGTGTCCGTTGCCTCCAAGCACGTTGCGCGGGACGATGGAGAACAGTCCTATGGAGCCCATCGTCTTTAGAAAAGAGCGTCTGTCAGTTTTCATTACGGTCTGTTGTTAAGATGACGGATTGTTCGTTCCGCCGTTTGCGGCGGTCCGGTTAGTTGTACAAATGTAATAATAAAAATCGTAACACGGTGCCTGACGGCATTTTTTTTTTCGTGTGAGTGGCGATAATACCATTTCCGTTACGGTGCGGTGACTGCCGTGAACGGCGGGTCTCTTCCGGCACGGCACGCCTTTCTCCGTTGCCTGAATTCGCTTTTCCTGGTGCCGGAAAGCCTTGACCGGTCTGTAAAAACGTCTACTCTGTATGGTGATTTTGTCCATAGTGACAGTAAAAAGAGTGTGAGAGACCGTAATATTGTGTGTTTTTGATTTTTTGACATGCAGTATGTCTCTTTTTCGCAAATTAATATCTATTTTTGTAAAGCATAATCGCAATGCGACAACATACCGTGTGCCGCATGCCTGTGGAGGAGAAGGCATGCCATAGCTTACTGACATAGACAATGAATAATAATATAACAAAGAAAGTAATGGGAATTTTTTCAAAGACTTTAGTGTGCGCTCTCGTGATGGCGGGTGCGCAGACCGCGTATGCAGCCGACATCGTGACGCATGTCAGCGTCAAGCAACCCGGCAATCAGGCAGTGACTTATCAGCTCAGGGAACAGGGCGACAGGCTGGTTGCCGATGCCGCTCTTCCGCTCACGATAAGCAAGAGCGTGAGCAGCGAGGGAGCCGACGAGGTGGTCACAATCACGTTCACCGCGTCGGGAACGACATACTTCAACTTCGGCGCGGAGCTTAATACGGGCTATGACACGGACGGATGCGAGTTCTACATGCCTGGCTTCTGGTATCACCGCAACCTCCGCTCACCGAAGGAAGCACCGTCGTTCCACACGTCGAAGAGCTGGAACTTCCGTGAGGACCGTCTGTCTTCACCGCTCACCGGAGCCTATAACGCCGCTTCCGCAGAGGGCACCACAGTGCTCCGTCTGGACGCTGAGGGCACGGACGCGCTTGCTACCGCCGGTGAGGGAGAGATAATTCTGTCGGGCAACACGTCGGTGGGCTACCTCGGATTCGACAACGAGAGCGGCACGGCGAAGCTCACTTTCGGCTATCCTTACATCGAGACACCGCGCCGCTATATACGCAAGCTCACCCTCGCGCCTGCCGTGGAGGCATTCGTTAAGTTGGAGAAGGGCGAGACGAAGAGCGTGAGCTGGCGCATACACAAGGTGAAGTCGGCAGACTACGGCGGCTTTGTGGGAAAGACATGGGAATACTGTTTCGACCGTCTGAACCCGCAGCCCGTCACTCCGCTCTATTCTCCCGAGAAGATGAAAGCCGTCATGGCTAACTACTTCCGCAAGTCGTATGTGAGCGATTATAAGCTGAAGTTCAACTCCGGCCACGGTCTGCGCTGCTCCGACTGCGTTCCCGTGGACCACGTGCAGGTGGGATTCTGCGGGCGCGTATTGCTCAACGCGTTCAACGCAATAGAGTATGGCGAGGCGACAGGACAGCAGGATCTCGTGAAAATAGGGAACGAGATATTCGACAGTTTCCTTGCCAACGGACTCACGGCAAAGGGATATTTCTACGACGATCTGCACATGCGCAACCCCATGCCTGCCGACAAGGACGTGGTGCACTCCATCCGCCAGCAGTCGGAAGCGGCATACGCGGTGATGCACTATCTGAAATATGAGAAGAAACAGGGACGCTCACACAAGGAGTGGGAGCAGAAGATACGCACCCTTCTCGACAACTTCCTCACACTGCTCAACGAGGACGGCAGTTTCGCGCGCAAGTTCCGCGACGACGGATCGGTGGTTGACGGCAGCGGCGGAAGCACACCTTCGGCAACGTCGACACTCGTCATGGGATACAAATACTTCGGAGACAAGAAGTATCTGAAGGCTGCCGCGCGCACCGTAGACTATCTTGAGGCGAACATCATATCCAAGAGCGACTACTTCTCTTCAACGCTCGACGCCAACTGCGAGGACAAGGAGGCTGCCATAAGCGCCGTCACCGCCACCTACTACATGGCTATGGCTACCAAGGGAAAGCAGCGCAGCCACTACATCGACCTGTGTAAGAAGGCGTCATACTTCGCCCTTTCGTGGTACTATCTGTGGGATGTGCCGTTCGCCGAAGGGCAGATGCTGGGCGACCTCGGTTTCAAGAGCCGCGGCTGGGGCAACGTGTCGGTGGAGAACAACCACATCGACGTGTTCGTATTCGAGCTGCCGCACATCGTGAAATGGCTGGGCGAGGAGCTCGGCGAACCGCGTTTCGGAAAGATATACGACGTCATCTACACATCGCTCAACCAGCTCCTGCCTGTAAAGGAGCGTCTCTGCGGCATCGGTGTGGAGGGCTTCTATCCAGAGGTGGTGCAGCATACCACATGGGACTACGGTCGCAACGGCAAGGGCTTTTACAACGACATATTCGCTCCGGGATGGACTGTGGCGTCGCTCTGGGAGCTTTATTCGCCTGAGCGCACGGTGAATTTCCTTACAAAAAAATAACACATAGGAAACCATAACAGTCATCATGACCGGACGCACGGCATGCCGCGGATTCCGCGCACACACTGCGGAGGAACGCATGCATGCTCGCCTCCGGTCATGATAAACATATATATAATAATGAGAAAACTGAGAATCTTAGCAGCATCCCTGCTGCTGTCCGCATCCGTATGTACGTTTGCAGGCGACACTTACACCAATCCTGTGATAAACACAAGCCTTCCCGACCCGACGGTGATACGCGCCGACGACGGCTACTTCTATCTTTACGCCACGGAAGACATACGCAATCTGCCGATATACCGCTCGCGCGACCTCACCGACTGGCAGTTTGTGGGCACGGCGTTCACCGACGATACCCGTCCGCAATGGAACAAGAAGGGCAACATGTGGGCACCCGACATAAACAAGATAGGCGACAAATATGTGCTCTACTACTCCAAGTCGGAGTGGGGAGGGGAATGGACGTGCGGCATAGGAGCCGCTACAGCCGACCGCCCGGATGGTCCGTTCACCGACCACGGACCGCTTTTCATAAGCAGCGAGATAGGTGTCAGGAACAGCATAGACCAGTTCTACATCGAGGACAACGGCCACAAATATCTCTTCTGGGGCTCGTTCCACGGCATATACGGCATAGAGCTGTCTGACGACGGACTGTCAGTGAAGCCGGGGGCTGTGAAGAAACAGGTGTCGGGAACATTCATGGAAGGCACCTACATACACAAGCGCGGAAAGTACTATTATCTGTTCGGCTCTGCCGGAACGTGCTGCGAGGGCGCGCGGAGCACCTATCGCGTGACGTACGGACGCTCAGAGAACCTCTTCGGTCCGTACGTGGACAAGAAGGGACAGCGGCTGCTCGACAACCACTACGAGGTGATGCTACACGGCGATGACACGTTTGTGGGCACCGGACACAATGCGGAGTTCGTGACCGACGACCTCGGTCAGGACTGGATACTGTATCATGGCTACAAGAAAGCGGAGGCAGACGACGGCCGCGTGGTGTTCCTCAGCCGCGTCGACTGGAAGGACGGCTGGCCCGAGGTAGCGGGAAGTGTGCCTGAGAAAGAGAACGTAAAGCCGAGCTTCGGACAGATTCATCTGGCTGACCCGACCGTCTTCTGCGACAACGGGACATACTATCTGTACGGCACGTCGCCCGTCTCTGACAACGGATTCTGGGTGTACACGTCCACCGACCTGCAACACTGGAGCGGTCCGGCAGGAGCGGTGGACGGCTACGCGCTGCACGGCAACACCTACGGAACGCAGGGATTCTGGGCTCCGCAGGTTTTTAAGAAGGACGGACGGTATGCTATGGCTTACACCGCCAACGAACAGATAGCCATCGCATGGGCTGACAGTCCGCTCGGACCGTTCGTCCAGGACGAGCCCGCAATGATTCCGGCGAAGACCAAGGAGATAGATCCGTTCGTGTTCCACGATGACGACGGCAAGACATACATGTATCACGTGCGCCTCATCGGAGGCAACCGCATATATGTGGCGGAGATGAACGACGACCTGCGCTCGATGAAGGAGGAGACCGCAAGGGAGTGTATCGCGGTGAACGACAAGGGATGGGAGAACACCGCAGAAGGAAAGTGGGGCGTGAGCGAGGGTCCTACGGTGGTGAAACTCGACGGCACCTACTACATGTTCTATTCGTGCAACGACTTCCGCAGCATCGACTACGCCATGGGATATGCCACGGCGAAGTCACCGCTCGGACCGTGGAAGAAACACAAGAAACCGATTGTGTCGCGCCATCTCACGGGCGAGAACGGCACAGGACACGGCGACCTGTTCCGCGACGGGGACGGACGCTGGATGTATGTGCTGCATACTCACAACAGCAACTCGAAGGTGAGCCCGCGCCGCACGGCGATGGTGGAGCTCGTGAAGAAGGGTAAGAAGTTTGAGATGGTGCCCGGTTCGCTGAGATATGTCACCCGGTAGTCGTCGCGGCAAGCATGCTGACGGCATTGTAGGCAGGCGCGCGGGTGTGCCAGATAGGACAGTCTCGACGGTGTGTCCGCTCAATCCGGAAAGTAAAAAATATTGACAGCGTGAATCTGCAAGACAGAAACGGAAGAGGAGGAGAGACGGTGTGGGAGACGCGCGGCGGTTTTTCCTTATGGCTGAGAAACTGGTGCCATTGTCCGTTTCTGTCTGTCCGGAGACACAAATCATACTGTTCAGTGTGATGAGACAGAGGTTCTCTCACTTCGGAACGTGCCGTATTGGGGCACAGAAAAGGCTCTTCCGTGACGCGGAAGAGCCTTTTCCGCATCATGAAAGAGCCTTTTCAGCGTCACATGACATATGTTATTAAGATGTCGTTTTGTGTAAGTGGTTGTTACATAAAGCTTTACGCTTATGTCTGAAAAACCGCGTTTTTACGGTTGTTCTTGTTGTTTCTTGCGCAGACGCGGCTCTCGCGGAGTTACCGTTATACTGAAACGCCTTTTCAATAAGATGTTTTTCCGACCGTGCACGGTGTAAGACTGGCAACCTGTGCCGTCGTGAAATGCTGCGGAAAGTGTGTCCGGTGACGTACGGAAAAGGCTGAAGTCTATTGAAAAAACATCTCCGGCAGACCTGTTGCCGGTCCTGATAAAAAAATAAGACGCATGCCACCTTGTGGAGCCATGCGTCTTATCGTATGCTGTCAATATGTCATTTCTTCGGAGCCTTTACCGGTTTCACGCCCTCGAAGGTTATCTTCACCGGCTTGATGTATCCGTTCTCGTCGAAGTACATGCGGTCTATGCACACCACGCGGCTGTCGCGTCCCTTCTCGGTAAGCGGCCGGCGGTGATACACTATGTACCATTCGTCCTTGCCCGGAACCTGAATCACGGAGTGGTGTCCGGCACCTGTGGCGACCTCGGGATCCTGTTGCAGAATCTTTCCCACGCGCTTGAAAGGACCGAAAGGCGAGTCGGCTATGGCGTAAGCCACGCAATAGTCGGGACCGCCCCATCCGCCTTCAGACCACATGAAGTAGTATTTGCCCTTGCGCTTGAGCATGAACGGACCCTCCACATAGTTCTCTGGTGTCACCTCCTTATATGTCGTACCGTCCTCAAACGGTCTGATGCTCAGCAGGTCGGGCGACATCCTGACCATGTTGCAGTGCCCCCATCCGCCGTAATACATGTAATATTCACCGTCGTCATCGCGGAAAACGAACTGGTCGATGGGCTGCGCGCCGTTGATGATCTTGTCGATGAGCGGTTTGCCGAGCGCGTCCTTGTAAGGTCCCTCGGGCTTGTCGGCTGTGGCTACGCCTATTCCTCCCGTCTCGTTATTGTTCTGGATGTCGTTCGCTCCGAAGAAAAGATAATACTTGTCGTTGGCATGTATGATAGCCGGAGCCCACATTGCGCGGCGCGCCCAGCTCACGTTCTTCTTCTCGAGCACGCGTGGGTGCTTGGTCCAGTTCACGAGGTCTTTAGACGAGAACGCGTCCATGAACGTCTGTTCGTCGTATTCAGCCGAGTAGGTAGGGAAAATCCAGTAGGCTCCGTCAAGCACCGCGCCCTCCGGATCGGCATACCATCCCTTGAAGATAGGGTTGCCGCTGGTCTTTGTCTTCTTCGTTCCTGCCTGCGCTCCTGCGGCTACTGCAAGAATCATAGCGGATGTAAGTAATAGCTTTCTCATTGTCTTTGATTGTTGTTTTTGTGGTTTCTGTGTCTTTGTTGGGGACAAATGTATTAAAAAAAAGTATATTCCGCAAATATTGTGATAGGAATCGGGCGGTCTTGAACATATATTTTGTCATTATAGGAATTATGATATAAAAAAAGAATTCAGATTTTAATGAGAGTTAAAAAAAAGCTGTTGATTGATTTATTTGTGAAATTATTTGACTGCTCCGCGTAAAAACCTTAACTTTGACGTGCTTTAGTAAAAGTGTGGAAAACATATCTTACAAACATATAAAAACAATATTTTTTTGCTATGACTATTTCTCAACTGTTATTTTTAGGCTCGATAGGAATGCCGGAGGTGATCATACTCGCGCTCATTGTGCTGCTCCTGTTCGGCGGAAAGAAGATACCGGAGCTTATGAAAGGCCTGGGCAAGGGTGTGAAAAGCTTTAAGGACGGAGTGAACGGAATTGAAAAGGATCTGAACGCAGACCTTGACGTGTCTGCCGATGACAAGAAGAAAAACTAACAAACAGCGTATCCCATAATGGCATTAAGGGCGGACATGACTTTCTGGGACCATCTTGAGGCGTTGCGCTGGACGTTGGTGAGGTCGTTTACGGCAATAGGCATTTTCTTTGTCGGAGGCTTTGCGTTCGTCCCCTACATCTTTGACAAGGTGGTGATGGCGCCGAGCCGCAACGATTTCTTCCTCTACCGCTTTCTTGCTAAGATAAGCAGTATGGCACCGGTGATTCCAGGCGAGGTCACAAAACCGTTCCATGTGGACATCATCAATATAAAGCTCTCATCGCAGTTCTTCCTTCACATATCGCTCTCATTGTGGCTCGCGCTGCTCGTGGCGTTCCCTTATCTGGTGTATGAAGTGTGGAAGTTCGTGTGCCCCGCGCTGTATGACAACGAGCGGAAGGGCGTTAGGTTCACCTTCCTTTTCGGCACTGTGATGTTCTATCTCGGATGTCTTATAGGCTATTCGGTGGTGTTCCCTCTGACGCTCAGGTTTCTCTACACATACGAGATAAGCTCGTTCGTGACCAACCAGCTGTCGTTAGACTCGTATATGAACAATTTCCTGATGCTCATTTTCATGATGGGCATTATCTTCGAGCTGCCGTTGGTGGCAATGCTGATGTCAAAACTGGGATTCCTCGACAGAAAGTTCTTCTCTGAATACAGGCGGCACGCCATAGTGGCACTGATGTTCGTGGCAGCTGTGATAACGCCTTCGTCAGACCCATTCACACTGATGGCGGTTTTCATACCTATATATATATTGTGGGAACTGAGCGCATTCCTTGTGAAACCGGCCCCGCCCGAGGATGACACAGAGGAGGAAGAAAGCGAGAAGGAAGTTGAAACGCTAAAATAAATAATAATGGAAAGCTCTAAAATAAACGTCGGACTGATAGGATTTGGCAGGATGGGCAGCAAATACCTGCGCAAGTTCAACACAACGGGAAAGTATCACTTCTCTTACATCTGCGACGTCGACGCGGAGGCGCGGGCAATGGCACGCAAACTGTCTCCGGAGTCGAGGGTGGTGGACAACGAGGATGTGATATTCAATGACGACAACGTTCAGTGCGTGATATTGTCTACACTGGCGAACATGCGAAAGGAACAGATAGAGAAAGCCGTAAGCCGCGGCAAGCACGTAATATCTGAAAAGCCCATCGCGGACACACCTGAAAGGGAGTGGGCTGTGGTGAACTGCGTGGAAGGATCGGGACTGCTGTCTACCGTGAACCTCTATCTCAGGAACTCGTGGTATCACAACCGGATGAAGCAATACATAAACGAAGGGGAGATAGGCGAGCTCGCCATAATACGGGTGTGCCATATGACGCCCGGACTTGCGCCCGGAGAGGGACACGAATATGAGGGACCGGCGTTCCACGACTGCGGCATGCACTATGTGGACATCACAAGATGGTATGCCGGAGCGGAGTATAAGACGTGGAACGCACAGGGCATGAGGATGTGGAACTATAAGGATCCGTGGTGGGTGCAGTGCCATGGCACGTTCACCAACGGTGTGGTGTTCGACATCACGCAAGGCTTCGTCTACGGACAGCTGTCTAAAGACCAGACACACAACTCGTATGTCGACCTTATCGGTACGAAGGGAATCGTGCGCATGCACCATGATTTCAAGACTGCCGTTGTTGAGCTCAGGGGCGTCACCAAGACTGAGATAACCGAGCTGCCTTACGGTGCGAAGAACATCGATGTGATGGGACGGCTCTTTGCCGAAAGCATCGAGAAGGGACGGCTCGACCCGCATCTCCCCACGTTCCGTGACTCGGCGATAGCCTCCGAGTATGCATGGAAGTTCTTCATGGACACGAAGAACCACGACCTTCCGGCAATAGGAAACCTTGAAACACTGGACGAGATACTCCAGCGGCGCCGTACCATCAAGAACGGATACGGTCTGTTGGGACAGAACAAATGGGCGGACGACTGACAGCCGCCGCCCTGCCTTCATTCAGAAATATATTTAAAGCCAACCTAATATATAAACTCTTAAAAACAAAACAATCATGTCGAACATTTCAAGACGAGATTTTCTTAAAACAGGAGCGGCGGCTATAGCCGGTTTCACAATCGCTCCAAGTTCTATTTTGGGCAAAAGTCACGGACACAAAGCTCCGTCTGACAAGCTGAATATCGCCGTTGTTGGTATCGGCGGTATGGGACATGCCAATATCAATGCAGTGAAAAACACCGAAAACATCGTTGCTCTCTGTGATGTGAACTGGGATTATGCAAAGGGTGTTTTTGAGGAGTTCCCCAACGCAAAGAGATATTGGGACTATCGTAAGATGTACGAGGAGATGAACAAGACCATCGATGCTGTGATAATAGCAACGGCAGACCATACCCACGCTATCATCACTGCGGATGCCATGACACTCGGTAAGCATGTGTATTGTCAGAAACCTCTGACGCACTCTGTGTACGAATCGCGTCTTCTGACGAAGCTCGCCGCATCGACAGGTGTGGCAACCTCCATGGGTAACCAGGGTTCTTCGTGGGACGGAACACAGCAGGTGTGCGACTGGATATGGAACGGAGAGATAGGAGAGGTTACAAAGGTGGAGTGTGCCACCGACCGTCCTATATGGCCGCAGGGACTCAACGCCCCCGAAAAAGTGGATCCGATACCCGACACTCTCAACTGGGATCTGTTCACAGGACCGGCAAAACTCAATCCGTACAGTGCTCTCTATCAGCCTTGGAACTGGCGCGGATGGTGGGATTACGGTACAGGCGCGCTCGGCGATATGGCTTGCCACATCCTGCATCAGCCGTTCAAGGCACTGAAACTCGGCTACCCTACAAAGGTGGAAGGTTCTTCAACGCTGCTTCTTAACGCTTGCGCTCCGCAGGCACAGCACGTCAAACTGACATTCCCGGCACGTGAGAACATGCCTAAGCTCGCGCTTCCTGAGGTTGAGGTACACTGGTATGACGGTGGTATGATGCCCGACCGTCCAGCCGGATTCCCGCAGGGTAAGGAACTCATGCAGTCGGGTGGCGGTCTCACCATATTCCATGGAACAAAGGATACGCTTATTTGCGGCTGCTACGGACAGGAGCCTTGGCTGCTCTCAGGACGCAAACCGAACGCTCCGCAGGTTGCCCGCCGCGTGAAAGTATCTCATGAGATGGACTGGGTTCGTGCCTGCAAGGAAAGCAAGGAGAACCGTGTCAAGACAAACTCAGACTTCTCTGAGGCTGGTCCGTTCAACGAGATGGTGGTCATGGGAGTGCTCGCAATACGTCTGCAGGCTCTTCACAAGACTCTGGAATGGGACGGCGAGAACATGCGTTTCACCAATATCGGCGCCAACGAGACTATACGCACTGTCGTGAAAGACGGTTTCACAATCCACAACGGACACCCGTCATTCAACAAGACATGGACCGATCCGGTGAACGCCCAGCAGTTTGCCAACGAGCTCATCAAGCACACTTATCGTGACGGATGGAAACTTCCGGATATGCCTTAATATATAAACGACAATAAAAAGAAAGGATATCATATTATAATATGAGGAAAGTATTTTATTCATTGGCAGGCATCGCTTTCGCAGGAACGCTCATGTCGTGCAGCGGCGGAATGAAGGTCGCCAAGATGGAGGTATCTCCTTCGTTGGGCGCGGCGGAGAATGTGACTGTCGACGTGCCTGTGGACAAGGGCTATTACGTGCTGTTCGACGGCACGTCTCTCAAAGGATGGCGCGGCTATGCGAAGAGTTACATGCCCGACTGTTGGAAGATTGAGGACGGATGTCTTAAGTTCTCGAGAAGCAACGGAAGGGAAGGCGGCGACGTGATCTTTGCCCACAAGTTCAGAAACTTCGAATTGGAGATGGAGTGGAAGATAGCCAAAGGCGGCAATTCCGGTATCTTCTATCTCGCGCAGGAGTTCTACACGATAGGCAACGACGGCAAGATGAATGTGGAGCCGATATTCATCTCCGCACCGGAATATCAGGTTCTTGACAACGAGAACCATCCCGACGCGAAGCTCGGAAAGGACAACAACCGCAAGGCTGCGTCTCTTTACGACATGATTCCGGCAAAGCCGCAGAACGCAAAGCCCTATGGCGAGTGGAACAAGGCTAAGATTGTTGTCAAGGACGGTGTCGTTTCGCATTATCAGAACGACGTCAAGGTGCTTGAATACAGACTCTGGACCAAGGAGTGGACAGACCTGTTGCAGGAGAGCAAGTTCAGTGAGAAGGCATGGCCTCAGGCATTCATCCTTCTCAACGACTGCGGCGGAGTTCTCCACAGCGGTTATATAGGACTTCAGGATCATGGCGACGACGTATGGTATCGCAACATCCGCGTGAAGGTTCTCGACTAATTCAACAAACCAAATTAACAAAGACACAGGATTTATGAATAAATTATCGATAGTGTTCGCAGGCGCGCTGCTTATGGCGGCATCATGTGCCAACAATTCAAACAAGTGTGATTGCAACTGCTCATGCCCTGGCTGCACATGCAACCAGGACAAACCTGCAGACAAGGCAAAACTCGATTACAGGGTTGTTGACAATAAAAACGTCGACATCTCCAAGTTCCCTGTCGACAAGGACGGATACATCGTTCTCTTCGACGGCAAGACTCTCAACGGCTGGCGCGGCTATGGCATGGACACGCCTCCCAAGAGCTGGACTGTCGAGGACGGCGCAATCAAGCTGAAAGGCTCCGGTACGGGCGAGGCTCAGGTTGAGGGCGGCGGTGACCTTATCTTCGCTTCGAAGTTCCAGAACTTCGAGCTTGAGTTGGAGTATAAGATTTCCGAAGGCGGTAACTCCGGTATCTTCTATCTTGCCCAGGAGGTAATGGCGAAGGAGAACGGCAAGGAGGCATACCTGCCTATATGGCAGTCGGCTTCTGAGTATCAGGTTCTCGACAACGACAGACATCCGGACGCCAAGCTCGGACAGGACGGAAACCGCATGTCCGGTTCTCTTTACGACATGATTCCAGCCAAGCCTCAGAACGCCAAACCGGCGGGAGAGTGGAACACGGCAAAGATTATGGTTTACAAAGGAACGGTCATCCACGGTCAGAACGGTCAGAACGTAGTGGAGTATCACCTCTGGACACCGAAGTGGACCGAGATGCTTCAGGCAAGCAAATTCAAGGAGAACGGTGACTTCCCGATAGCTTATGAACTGCTCAACAATATGGGTGGCGACAAACATGAGGGATACATAGGACTCCAGGATCACGGTGACGACGTGTGGTATCGCAATATCCGTGTGAAGATACTGAAATGACACATATCGTGATATAGTGTAAAGACATCGAAAACTGTTCCGGTCTGAAACGTCGGTGATGTGGAATGCCGGAGCAGTTTTTTTATTACTTCAAAAAGACAATACGATTATGAGAACACGATTTTATATACCTTTGCTGCTCGCATTGCTGCTTTCGTTCACGGCAGGCACCGCAGTTTCGGCAAAGGGACATGCAAAGAAAGAGGTGTGCATACAGCTTTATTCCGTCCGCAGCATTCTTGACGGAGTGAACAAGGACGGGAATGCCGACCAGAAATACACCGACATACTCAACAAACTGGCAAAGATGGGATACACAAGTGTCGAGGCTGCCAATTACGATCAGGGTCGCGGCACGTTCTACGGACGCACTCCGGCACAGTTCAGGCAGGATGTGGAGAAAGCCGGAATGAAGGTACTGTCCTCTCATGTGGGTCACGGACTCAGCGCGGAGGAGCTTGCCTCGGGCGATTTCTCAGGCGCGCTGAAGTGGTGGAGCAAGTGTATCGCCGACCATAAGGCTGCCGGAATGAAGTACATAGTGTGCCCGTGGATGGAAGTTCCCAAGACTCTGAAGGACCTCGGGACATACTGCCGTTACTTCAACGAGGTGGGCAAGATGTGCAAGGAAGCCGGAATGCAGTTCGGATATCACAACCATTCGCACGAGTTCCAGAAGGTGGAGGACAAGGTAATGTACGATTACATGCTCGAGAACACCAATCCTGAATATGTGTTCTTCCAGATGGACCTCTACTGGGTGGTACGTGGCGCAAGCAGTCCGGTAGCTTATTTCAAACGCTATCCGGGTCGTTTCAAGATGTATCATGTGAAAGACGACAAGGAGATAGGTCAGAGCGGCATGGTGGGTTATGACGCCATATTCCGCAACGCTGATGTTGCCGGAGTGCAGGCAATCGTAGCCGAGATAGAGCAATACACCATGCCGGTTGAGCAGAGTGTGGAAGAAAGCCTGCGCTATCTGCAGGAAGCCCCGTTCGTAAAGGCTTCTTATTCCTACAACAAAAAGTAAGCATACTTGCAATAGTGCGCCCGTTCTCTCATGACGGGCGTCCTTTTTTTATATACATATACAAATAATAAAACATATGATTATGACGAATGACGCAAGAAAACTATGCGCGGCGGCTCTGATGCTTGCCGCGGCAGGCGGCGCGAGTGCCCAGGAAGGCATGCGCCCGGAAATGTCTGAGTTCTACACTCCTGTCACTACGGTTGTCGCACCGGGCACCGATCTGCAGGGAGGCGGCTTCACAGCTCCGTCGGATGCCATCGTGCTGTTTGACGGCAGCGACCTCTCGGCATGGGAGAACTCTCAGGGCGGTCCTGCCGAATGGACTGTAGCCGATGGCGTGATGACCGTGGACAAGAGCAAGGGCGACATCCGCACCAAGGAGAAGTTCGACAACTTCCAGCTCCACATAGAGTGGCGCGTACCGGAGAACATCCACGGTGAGGGACAGGCACGCGGCAACAGCGGTGTCTATCTGCAGGGTATGTATGAGCTTCAGGTGCTTGACAGCTACAACAACAGCACTTATGTCAACGGTCAGGCTGGAAGTATCTACAAGCAGACCGCACCGCTCGTGAACGCCATGCGCAAGCCGGGAGAGTGGAATGTGTATGACATCATCTATACGGCTCCGGTGTTCAAGGAAGACGGAACATACCGTTCGTTCCCCCGTGTAACCGTTATACAGAACGGAGTGCTCGTACAGAACAACACCACAATCATCGGAACGACAGAGTACATCGGTTTCCCGAAGGTGCGCGCGCACGGTGCCGGTCCGATTCTTCTGCAGAGTCACGGCGACCCGAGCGAGCCTATAAGCTTCCGCAACATATGGATACGCAAGCTTTGACACAGGCTGTGTGATACAAGACGTAAAGCCGCCGTGCCGCATGCCGCGCTGTTCCATGATGTGGAAAGCGGCATGCCGTGCACGGCGGCTATAATTTCAGGCTGATGTCCAAGGCTGGTCTGTTGGTCTTGAATATCGGTTCTGTCCCGAATAGGTTGTCATTCTTCATTCCTATTTCTTGCTTATGCCGGTCTGTTTGGTTTGTGCTTTTATCGGATAAGCGGCGTGTTGCATGTGGAAAAAGCGCAAAACAAGATGACGGCAGCAATGTTGAAGATAAACCAACAAACCGGCAATCAACGGAAAAAATGCTTTGACGGGCTGATTACCTATACGGATTCAAGTCCGGAGCTCCGTCATATGAACCATTCGGGCTCTTTTCTTTCCATGTTGTTTCCCACTATCTTTTTCTCCGCCATGTCGTAGAGTGTCCCTCCGAAGTGCCGGGCATGCTGCGGACATACAGCCACACAGCGTCCGCACGATATGCATCTGCCGCTGTCGGTGGCGCACGGCTCGTCCTCAACGATGGCTCCTGCGGGACACAGCCGCGCACACGTGCCGCATCCGTCACACACATCCCTGTCGCCCAGAGGATGCAGTGGCACAGCCGCCGCGTCCTTGTACGGTCTGTTGCCTTTCACGTCGGGCAGGGGCGTGCGGTCGCCTTCGTGCCACGCCTCAAGCCTTTCCCTGCACGCCTTCCCGAACTCCTCCAGTGCCGCCATGTCGGTCTTGTCGGGCCGTCCTGCCGCGAGCTGCGTGAAAATGGAGTGCTGCGCTATGAATGCAGCGGCGGCTATCGTGCGGAATCCACCCTCCGCGAGCAGGTCACACATCTCGAGCAGCGCGTCGTCATAGTCTCTGTTGCCATACACGCACACCGCTATGGCAGGCGTTCCGCCGCCCTTTATCATTCTCAAAGCCCTCGCTCCCTGCTGCGGTATCCGTCCGGCGTACACCGGCATGCCCGCTATGAGCAGGTTGCCGTCGCCTGCCGCTATTGTCATGGGCTCCGGCATGCTGTCCGTCACGTCTGTTTCGGTCACCTCGCATCCGAACGACTCTGCCAGTGCCATCACCGTCTTGCGTGTGGTGTACGTCGCGCTGAAGTATACAACTGTGATTTTCCTTATTTTCATATGCTGTCTGTTTTAGTGTGATGTTTTCAGAACCAGGTGTCACGCCATGCGTTTCCTGCCGTCTGCCGCCACCGTCATGATACTGGAAAAATATTATAATGCTTCCTATATATATAATAATGATTACGCGATATTATTGTCATGATGTCGGAAAAATATTATAATTGGCTGGAATAAAACTCCTGAACAACACACAATATGATGGAAATCAATTTAGAACATCTGCCTGACTGAGACGGAATCTTATCATGTCTGAAGCGGAATATTATTATATTCGTCCCTCTGTCATAGCCTGTCCGTCTCCGATAGCGGCGAGTAAGGACTTGCATCCTCGTATGCGTCGCATGCAGAGTCGCATGTCTTCATATAGTGTTATGGTGGTGATGGCTTTGCGGTGTGGTTTATGTATATTTATGCGTTTTTCCGTATATGCTGCCGCATGAGTATGCACCGCCAACTCAGAATACGGACGTTATTCAGCGGCGGAGCGCATTCTGACGCGGATACGGCGGTTTTCAGCACTTTCGGCAAGCCGCTGACAGCCAGTGATTTATACATTATTGCGAGAACGAAAGCCTTTTTCCGCCTTACGGAAGAGCCTTTCCTGTGTTGCGGAAAAGGCTCTTCCGCATGTCAGGACGTGCTTTCCGGCGAGCCGTTATGTGCTCTTCCGTGAGGCGGAAGAGGCTTTTCCGCACCTTTCCGGGCAAACTTCGTGGCTGCCGATGCTGCCATATGCGCTTTTCATTCATGTTTTTCCGCCTTCCCGTTTCTGTTTCGCGGATTTCTTTTGTCAAAATAAAGTCAAACCGGAATTGCATAAATATACATTCTGTAGGGCAGTACTCCACATGTGACACGCCCCTCTCCGTTCCCCGTGGCGGCGTCGCGTGGCGTATGTCAGACAAAGAGTTCCTGCAGCACACCGGTAGACTTCAGTTCCGGAAAGTCGGGAACGTGCAGCCGGTAGTATTTCAGTATCAGCTCCACGCAGCGGTTGCGCTCGTTCCGCGAGAATGAGAACAGGTGCATGGTCTCATACCTCATTCGCATGAGCGTGGCTATTCTTGACGCCTCGTCGGGCTTCAGGAAGTCGTTGTGAGACGGTTGCCCTGCCGTGAAGCATCCGCTCCTCAGGTCGAAGTATGCGTTGCCGGCGCAGTTGTCGAGGTTGGGGTAAAAGCCCACAAACCTCGTGAGATGCATCATGTACACAATGTGGAAGTTGGAGAATGCGCCCCGGCATGCGTCGAGCCACATTATGCTGTTCGTGATATACTGGAACAACGGCGCGTTGTCCTGTTCGCTTCGTGTGGCGAAATGGGTGAACTCAGCCACGAACATCGCTATTGACAGCTTGTAGGCATCCAGCGGAATGGATGAGAGAGGGTATGCCATGGACGCCTCTTTTATGCGCAGCAGGTTGGCGTTCTGCCTGTAGTCGAACACCAGGTCGAGCACCGACAGCGGCTGCAACAGCTGCTTCCTCACTCCGGCGCGCGCTGTCTTGGGTATGCGCTGTATGAATGACAGCCGTCCGTGTGTCTGTGTGAGCATGTCGGCTATGACTTGAGAGTCACCGTATTTCAGCGTCCGCAACACCACCGCTTTTGTCTTTGTAAGCATAAATTCGTGCGTTTTATGACGCAAAAGTACGAAAATTGCGCTGTTTTGAAAAAAAAACGGAAATATATTTGGTGGATTACTGAAAAACAGCTACCTTTGCATCCGCAAATAAGACACCCATGGTCCCTTCGTCTATCGGTTAGGACGAGAGATTTTCATTCTCTAAAGAGCAGTTCGATTCTGCTAGGGACTACTGATAATATACTACAAAGTAAAGAATAATAATAAAGATGGCAAATCACAAATCATCCTTAAAAAGAATACGTCAGACAAAGGTAAAGAATTTGCACAACAGATATTATGCAAAGACAATGCGCAATGCTGTACGCAAGCTTCGCGCTCTCACTGACAAGGAAGAGGCAGTAAAGCTTTACCCCTCTGTACAGAAGATGCTTGATAGATTGGCAAAAACCAACATCATTCATAAGAACAAAGCCGCAAACTTGAAGTCAAGCTTGTGCAACCACATCAATAATTTGGCTTAATTAAACTAAACTTAATGTTTTTCCATAGGTGAAAGCCGCTGTCTGTGAAGACGGTGGCTTTTGTTTGTTCTGCCGTTCCTGACTGGCGGTGCGGTGAAAATTAATCCCCGATTTGTTTTGAGTTTTGGCATAATTGCACTATTTTTGCAATAATTAAAAAACTAACGCTTATGCAGACAAAGTGTCATCTCTCGGTTCTTATACACGAACAGGCAAGGAAATACGGGTCGCGGACCGCGCTCACGTTCAGACTTTTCGGAAAGAATACGTGGGAAAGTGTGTCGTGGGAACATTTCTCGCAGAGAGTGAAACAGGTGAGCAACGCCCTGCTCGAGCTGGGTGTCAGACCGCAGGACAATCTCGCCGTGTTCTCGCAGAACTGCGTTGAGTATCTCTATACGGACTTCGGAGCATACGGGGTAAGGGCTGTCACAATACCGTTCTACGCCACAAGCAGCGAGCAGCAGATACAGTTCATGATAAACGACGCGCAGGTCAGGTTCGTGTTTGTGGGCGAACAGGAGCAGTATAACAAGGCTCACCGCATTTTCGCTCTGTGTCCCTCGCTCGAGCGCATCATCATTTACGACCGCAGTGTGCGCATAAGCTCGCACGACCCGCACGCTCTCTATTTCGACGATTTCGTCGCTCTGGGAGCCGGACTTCCCCGTCAGGCGGAGGTGGAGGCGTTGTGGCGGGCTGCCTCCGACGACGATTTGTGCAACATCCTTTATACCAGCGGCACCACAGGAGACAGTAAGGGCGTGCAGCTCACGTACGGTCAGTATGCCGCCGCGCTTGTTGCCAACGACAAGTGCGTGCCTGTTACGGATAAGGACAGGGTCATCAATTTCCTGCCGTTCACGCATGTGTTCGAGCGCGGATGGTCATACCTGTGTCTCTCTGAGGGCGCTGAGCTCATCATAAACACCGACCCGCGCGAGATACAGGAGTCCATGAAGCAGACCCATCCCACGTGCATGTCGGCAGTGCCGCGCTTCTGGGAGAAGGTGTATCAGGCGGTAAAGGACAAGATAGACCGCTCCACGCCTATGCAGCAAAAGATATTCCGCCACGCGCTGGAGGTGGGACGACGCCATAACGTGGAATGTCTCGCCCGTGGGAAACGCCCGTCCCTGGCTCTCGCGCTTGAATACAAGCTCATCGACAAGACGCTTCTCAGGATAGTGCGCCATCAGATAGGACTCGTCAATCCTAACATATTCCCCACCGCGGGAGCCACGGTGTCGCCCGAGGTGGAGCGGTTCGTGCACTCCGTGGGCATCTGCATGATTGTGGGATATGGGCTCACGGAGAGTCTCGCCACAGTGTCGTGCGACCATAAGAACAAGCCTTACACAATCGGTTCGGTGGGTCGTCCCATCGACGGAATAGACATCCGGATATCCGAAACGGGCGAGATTATGCTTAAAGGACCCACCATCACGCGCGGATACTACAGGCGCGAGGCGGTCAATGCAGCCGCGTTCGATGAGGACGGATACTTCCATACGGGCGACGCGGGATATATGAAGAACGGTGAGCTGTTCCTTACAGACCGCATAAAAGACCTGTTCAAGACATCCAACGGCAAATACATCGCGCCCCAGATGGTGGAGGCGATGCTTCTGGTGGACAAGTACATCGACCAGGTGGTGGTCGTTGCGGACGAATATAAGTTCGTGTCCGCTCTGGTTGTTCCCGAGTTCCGCCTCCTCGAAGAGTACGCCCGCGACCACAACATAAAGTTCGAGAGCCGCGAGGACCTGTGTGCCGACAAGCGCATACACGACATGATGATGGAGCGCGTGGAGACTCTCCAGCAGCAGCTCGCACATTATGAGCAGGTGAAACGCATCACTCTCATCGCCCATCACTTCTCGATGGAGTCGGGAGAGCTTACCAATACGCTTAAACTGAGGCGTCCGGTGATTTACAAGAACTTTAAGGACGTGATAGACAAGATGTATGCCGACTGACAGGCACCGCCCTGACGGGTGTGCGAAATGGTCCCCCGGCGGTGATGGGACGCGCGTGCCGGCAGCCGTATATACATTATAATAATAACAACAACATTCGTAATGATAACATCAGATCAGCTGAAAGACGTGATGGAACGTGCCGACGCACTGCATCACTATCTCAATATCGACGCAAAGAAAATAGAGTTTGAAGAGGAGCAACTGCGCACGCAAGCACCCGACTTTTGGGATGATCCGCAGCGGGCACAGGAACAGATGAAGAAGGTTAAGGCTCTCGAGAAGTGGATCAACGGCTATAAGGAGGTGCGCATGTGCGCCGACGAGCTGAAGCTTGCGTTCGACTTCTACAAGGACGACATGCTTACGGAGGAGGAAGTGGACGATGATTACAGCAAGGCAATACAGGCTATAGAGAAGCTGGAGCTGATGAACATGCTGCGGCAGAAGGAAGATCCGATGGACTGCGTGCTCAAGATAAACAGCGGCGCCGGCGGAACGGAGAGCCAGGACTGGGCTCAGATGCTCATGCGCATGTATATGCGGTGGGCTGAGGCTCACGGTCACAAGGTGACGATAAGCAACCTTCAGGAGGGCGATGAGGCTGGAATAAAAAGCGTTACGATGGAGATTGAGGGCGGAGAGTATGCCTACGGATTCCTGAAAAGCGAGAACGGAGTCCACCGTCTTGTGCGTGTGTCGCCGTTCAACGCGCAGGGCAAGCGCATGACGAGCTTCGCCAGCGTGTTCGTGACACCTCTTGTCGACGACACCATCGAGGTGTTTGTCGACCCGTCGAAGATAAGCTGGGACCTCTTCCGCAGCGGCGGCGCCGGCGGACAGAACGTCAACAAGGTGGAGACAGGAGTGCGCCTGCGCTATCAGTATGTCGATCCCGACACTGGAGAAGAGGAGGAGATACTCATCGAAAACACCGAGAGCCGCAAGCAGCTTGAGAACCGTAACAACGCGATGAGGCTTCTCAAGTCGCAGCTATACGACCGCGCGATGAAGAAGAGACTCGAGGCGCAGGCGAAGATAGAGGCTGGAAAGAAGAAGATAGAGTGGGGAAGCCAGATCCGCAGCTACGTGTTTGACGACCGGCGTGTGAAAGACCACCGCACAAACTATCAGACAACTGACGTTGACGGAGTGATGGACGGCAAGATAGACGGCTTCATCAAGGCTTATCTCATGGAGTTTCCGGTAAACGACGAACAATGAACGGACCGGCAGGAGAGCCCTGCCGGCAACCACAGACATATATAACCTAAAATATTACAACTATGAGTCAAAAAAGCAAACTGAACCGCGCGCGCCGCGAAGCACAACAGGAGAAACAGGCGAAGAGGGTGGTTGAGGTCATATTCTGGATTCTCATACTGCTCGCCGTGATGTATACCGTGTGGATAGTTGTGGCACAATGAGCGGTCTGGAGATAGAAAGGAAGTTCCTTGTAAGGAAGGGCGGGGCGTTCAAACGTGCCGCCTTCTCATGCAGCAGGATAAGGCAGGGCTACATGGACTGCGCCGACGCCACGGTGAGAGTGCGTCTGCGCGACGACAAGGCTTATCTCACCATCAAGAGCCATTCGCTTGACGGAGGGCTCACGCGCTATGAGTTCGAGACAGAGATTACTCCCGACGACGCCCTCCATCTGCTCAGTCTGTGTCGCGGAGGCACGATAGACAAGTGCCGTTATCTCGTCAAGAGCGGCCGGCACACCTTTGAGGTGGACGAGTTCTACGGTGAGAACGAAGGCCTTGTGATGGCTGAGGTGGAGCTGGGGAGCGCGGACGAGCAGTTCGAAAAGCCGGATTTCATCGGCATGGAGGTGACTGGCGACAGACGCTTTTACAATTCTTGTCTTCTGGTCAACCCCTTCTCTTCCTGGCGTGATACGCTGCCAGAAGAATACCGATGACGTTGCCGAGCGTCACGCCTATGGCGTTTGCCGCGAAATCGAGCCAGTCTCCGCTGCGTCTTCCTCCTGTGCAGTACTCCTGAAGAATCTCTATCAGTCCGCTCATGACCAGCGGAGCGAGCCACGCAAGCAGAAAGACGCGCGCCCGGACTATGCTGTCATGCATGCGCAAATATTCATACCATATCGTCGCACACGTGCCGGCATACATCAGTATGTGCGTCCATTTGTCGATAAGGGTGATGTTGTCCAGCGGCGTATGAGGCACATCCATGAAGCACAGAACCCATATGAATGCCATATACAGACAGGAAATCGGGTAGTTTGATGTCAGATGATGCAGTAATCTTGCCATTTGCTTTCTTTTTTAATGCAAAAGTAGATATTTTTTTATACTTTTGCAGTGATTCAGTTATTTTTATTTTATTATGTCAAACGATAGAGCTAAATTCGGAAGCAGATTCGGACTGATACTTGCCACAGCCGGTTCTGCGGTGGGACTCGGAAACATCTGGCGGTTCCCTTATATGACCGGCAACAACGGCGGAGCCGCTTTCATCCTCGTATATATCGGCTGTGTGCTGCTGCTCGGCATTCCCTGCATGGTCAGCGAGTTTGTCATCGGGCGCGAGGGAGCGTCGAACACCGCGCGCGCCTATACGAGACTGTCTAACGGGACGGCATGGAAATACATCGGATTCATGGGAGTTGTCACCGGTTTTATGATAACAGGATACTACGCCGTGGTCTCCGGCTGGTGCCTGCAATACATCTTCGCCTCTGCCGCCGGTGAGCTTCGGGGCGACCCGAAATACGTAGCCGATTACTTCGCCGGATTCTCCTCATCGCCCGTAAAGCCCGTGCTGTGGACTGTCGCCATACTGGTGATAACCCATCTTGTTGTGATACGCGGTGTGCGCGGCGGCATAGAGAAAGCCTCCAAGATGTTCATGCCCACGCTTTTCGTGCTGTTGCTCGTCATAGTTGTCGCCTCGTGCAATCTTCCCGGAGCCGGAGCCGGGGTGGAGTTCCTGCTCAAGCCCGACTTCTCCAAGGTGGACAGCGGAGTGTTTCTCGGCGCACTCGGGCAGGCGTTCTATTCACTCAGCATCGGCATGGGATGCCTTTGCACATACGCCTCATACTTCAGCCGTCGCACAAAGCTGCTGAGTACGGCGGTGAACATATCCCTTGTAGACACCATGGTGGCTGTTCTTGCCGGACTGATGATATTCCCCTCGGCGTTCTCCGTGGGCATCGCGCCCGACAGCGGACCCTCTCTCATCTTCATGACGCTGCCCAACGTGTTCCAGCTCGCCTTCGGTCATGTGCCGTTCCTGGGCTACGTGGTGTCCGTCCTGTTCTATGTGCTGCTATCGCTCGCGGCTCTCACCTCGCTCATATCGCTCCACGAGGTGTGCACGGCGTTCTTTCTTGAGGAGTTCAACATATCGCGCAGGCGCGGGGCAACGCTCGTTACGGTAATCACCTGTGTCATCGGCGCGTTCTGCTCGCTGTCGCTCGGACACACCGACCTGCAGGTTTCCATATTCGGAAAACCGCTTTTCGACTCGCTCGATTTCCTCACCGGACAGATACTCCTGCCTTTAGGAGGATTGCTCACCTGTCTTTTCCTCGGATGGTATGTGCCCAAGACGATTGTGAAAGACCAGTTCACCAACCACGGAACACTGCGCGGCGCGCTCTTCGGGACATATCTTTTCTGCGTGCGCTTCGTGTGTCCGTTGTGCATCCTGCTGATATTCCTTCATCAGTTCGGTGTCATCTGACGTAAAGCCGCGCTCTGTGTGCGGCATGACAATATACATATGATAAAAGAGTTCTTTTATTTTCCCAAGAGCGACCGCAGGGCGATGATATTCCTTCTGGCGGTCGTCGTGCTGTCAGCGGTTGTTGTGGGCATCATGGACAAGGGCGGCATGTCCTCTCAGCTTGCCCGTACTGACAGCCTGACCGCCGACAGCTCCATACGCAAAGCCGCCGTGCGCCGTGGCGGACAATATATCTATAATGTGGAGACCGGGCGTCGCAAGCTGTCCGCATTCGACCCCAACACCGCCGACAGCACCCTGCTGCTGAGTCTTGGACTACAGCCGTGGCAGGTGCGGAGCATCTACAGATACCGTGCCAAAGGCGGAATATACCGCCAGCCGTCTGATTTCGCGCGACTCTACGGGCTCACGGTGAAGCAGTATAAAGAACTTTTGCCTTACATACACATATCCGATGAATACAAGCCGGCGGCTGAGGTGTATGGCAGGACAGACGCTGTAAGAAGCGGGCGCGACACTCTGCGCTATCCCGTGAAGCTCCAGCCGGGGCAGTATGTGACGCTCGACGACGCCGACACCGCGTCTTTGAGGAAAGTGCCGGGCATAGGACGCTACTATGCCTCCCGCATCGTGAGATACCGCAATGACCTGGGCGGATATGTGTCGGTGGCTCAGCTGTCTGAGATAGAAGGCATCCCCGAGGCTGCGCTGTCCTATTTCAGGGTGACGGGAGGGGCGGTGAGAAAACTCAACCTGAACCGGCTCACGCTCAACGAACTGAAACACCATCCTTACATCAACTTCTATCAGGCGCGCCGCATCATAGACTACCGCCGCCTGAAAGGACCGCTCCACAGCATAGACGACCTCCGTCTGCTGAAGGATTTCTCACAGCGCGACATCGAGAGGCTGCGTCCTTACGTGGAGTTCTGACACGTTCTGAGTGCTGACGTCAATGCCGTCTTACCGCGCCAAAGTCTTTGTCATATACAAAAAAAGAACGGAAGACATCGTGTTTTGTCTTCCGCTCTTGTCGGGATGAGGCGACTCGAACGCCCGACCCCTACGTCCCGAACGTAGTGCGCTACCAACTGC